>Ga0137310_100017_pt1 | contig 94841 bp, 95 predicted proteins | sample NAcewiD2O_June_2_FD_97183 | JGI IMG/M metagenome (GOLD analysis project Ga0137310, IMG submission 97183) | Mouse cecal microbial communities from Vienna, Austria - N-Acetylglucosamine amended D2O_June | ecosystem: Host-associated > Mammals > Digestive system > Large intestine > Cecum | place...
CCTGGAAAAATTTTTGCGGCCCTTGACGGCCAACTGTTATTGTGCGACCGCCCCGGCCCATGGCCGGGGCTCCTCATTCTCTCGTCCCCGCCGTGCGGCCTGTAACACATTCCCCCGGCTGCAGCAGCTCCGCCAGGACGATTCTTGTGTTACGCTCGCATGCATACCCCTAGGGGGTATGTCTAAATTCTTCTTGACATTTACCTGTTACGCTAATTGCATCTCGCATGAAAGGGGTCAAACCATGACTTACGCAGATCAAGAAAAATCTATAATCGTTGCACAGTACCAACAGGGCACATCTGCCCAAGAGTTAAGCAAAAATATGGGGTATGTGAGCGTACCATCTATCGCGGGGCAAAAGAGTATCGTGATATAGTTCTTTCTGAAAAACGCACCCTCACAGCCAAAGAATACGATATGCTTCTGCGTCGGGTTGAAAAACTTGAAAACATCGTAGCTATTTTGAAAACGGTCAACTGCACTGCCCATGCCTCTCTAAAAGAGAAACTGCATGAGTTGGAGTTGCTCTATGACCAGTATGATGTCCACACGCTTTGTGAGGCATTGGATGTTTCTCGCGGCACATTTTACAATCATATCCTCCGTAATAAGCGTGGAAATGCGTGGTTTGAGAAACGAAGGGAAGAATACTGTATCCTGATTCGGGAAGTATTTGATGAATACCGACAAGTGCTGGGCGCTGAGAAAATCCGTACGATCCTCGTTCAGCGCGGGTACCAGGTCAGCACGGAATACGTGGCAAGGTTGATGAAAGAGATGGGGCTGGCCAGCATCCGCAGTACTGCGAAACAGAACTACATAAAACTTAATGCGCCAGAGAAGAAACGAAACATTCTCCGTCAGCAATTTCAGGCGGATAGACCCAACCAGGTTTGGGTCAGCGATGTTACTTGCTTCAAACTGGGAGGACTCTATCTGTACATCTGTGTGATTTTGGACTTGTTTTCCCGAAAGGTTGTTGCCTAAAAAGCGTCCAGGGAAAACAGCACCCAGATGATCACTTCTACGTTTAAAATTGCATGGGAGCAGCGTGGCCCAGACGCTGGCATCATTTTTCACAGTGACCGAGGGGCCCAATATACCTCTCATCGTTTTAGACAACTACTTCATGAGCGATCCGTAGAACAGTCTTTCTCCAATTCAGGGAAACCTCATGATGATGCAGTTGCCGAATCTTTCTTTGCCACACTTAAAAAAGAAGATCTATATCGGAGGGATTACACATCGGAAGCAACCTTCAAGCGTGGCCTTGCCTCCTACATCAAGTTTTATAACACGCAGCGGCCCATCGCACACTGAAAAACCAGACACCATGTCAGGTGGAGGAGTTGTTCATGAGTGACAGCCAATAGAAGTGTCAAGAGGATGTCAGCGGGGTTCGAATCCCCCTAATCACATGTTTTGCTCTCTGATTTTGAACTGTTTGCCATCGCTTAGTGACACATGGCACCCGGAGCCGAAAAAGCCTGTAGCCCTTGAAACACAAGGGCTACAGACAAAGAATGACCCCACCCAATCCGAACAACTGACAACAATTTGTTCAGATTGGGTAGGGTCATTCAAGTTGGTGGAGACTACTGGACTCGAACCAGTGGCCGCATGCGTGTGAATATTCGACAGGGAAGGTGACAATGCTATTTCCGCTCCATCCGGGCCTGTTCAGCCCGGATTTTATCATTTCTGTGTCCTGTCCTCTCCGTTGTCTCCGTCCAGATTTTTCCTATCGTGGGTCAAGTTGTGGGTCAGAACTCAGATTACCTCTTGAAGCGGGTCTACGGCAGAAGGGCAATTATCGTACAACTCACAAGGATCAAGGTCAATACAGACGCTGGTGTTTCGTGTTCCTTCCAAGTCCCAGGCAACGGTGCCGTTCATTACCGTCAGGCTGTTTCGGAACGTGACTTCATCATAAAGCGGAGAAAAAACACCGCCCTGCTTTAAAAGTGGCTTTGCGTCTAAGAGTCGGATCGTACCGTCAAGAAAGTAAACATAAACAGTAAAGTTCTCTCCTGCTAAGACTTGGACAACCTGTGGGATCATATAGCCTGCCTCCTCTCACATGAGCGGGTTAATGCGGTTTAAAGGCTTTGCGTCTCTGGAAAGTTCCCAATTTTGCATGAGCTCATCCCGGTGAAGTTCGCACCAGGCCAAGATTAACTTCAACTGCCGAGCGGGCAGTGCGCCTCGTATCACACAGCCTTCTTGAATATCGACCAACGCTTTCTGACCAGCATATTCCGCGTGGAAGTGAGGCGGGTTGTGATCGCTGTAAAACATTGTGATACGAATTCCGCAGAACAAACTAATTTCAGGCATATCAATCGCCTCCGTCCTTGATATTATCAGTATACCACAATTGTGAGAGAAAGAAAAGAGATTCTCCAACTCAAAATTTGCGTCGCTATAAACAAAGAGGTCCGCAAAGATTTTTTAAACAATTTTTGATGGTTTATAGCCGTTTCTGTTCTGTTTCATTTACTCTCCGGCACTCTTTGAAAACAGTGTTTCCACGAGTTCCATGTCTGTCTGTGGCTGTTTATGTGGTCAAGAAAATCGTCACACCGAAAGAGCCCCTTCACAACACAACAAAGTACTGTGTAATACGCTTAATTTTCACCCCTGTATTTCTCCGTTTATCCCTATCGACTTTCCTCTTCTGTTTCGATATTGTGTCACTTGCGAAACCTACACAAAATACAGAAATCAGGAGGAAATGCAAATGACCAGTACGAAAAAGCGCATCACCGCAGCATTGACGGCAGCCATCCTCACAACAACCCTCGCCATCCCCGCCATGGCGACAGAAGCGCCTGACGAACCTGTCCGGGTGAGCAGTTACAAGGGAAGTACCCTGGAGGTAGGAGACCGTAGCGGACTCATCATCGGCCCCAGCGGTACGGACTACACTGTTACCTCCAGCAACCCGGACACAGTGGCGGTGGAGCAGGTGCTGACCTTCTGGGTCGCTGTCGCCAAGGCAGAGGGGAGCGTGGAGATTACTGCATCCAACAGTGCCGGAGAGTGCGGGAGCATGACGCTGACGGTCAGTTCCGCTGACTCCGCCCCACTGGAGGTCCCCGCCAGCGGGGACAGCGCCGGCCTGACAGACAACATGGAGATACGGCAGGAGATGATCCGCCTCATCAACCAGACCAGAAAGGCCAATGGAGTGTCAGAGTTGCCGGTCAATGAGGCTCTGATGAACGCCGCGCAAGTCTGCTCTAACCAGTGCTACACCTGGCACCACGCCCCGGAGGAGGGTCAGGCCGCTGCCGAGGCCGGATATCCCTACAGCTTCGGCGACAACCTCACCGTGTTCACCGGCACAGTCAATGCTGCCCAGCGCGCCGTCGACAACTGGATCAACTCGGAGTGACATAGTTAAAGATACTAATCAATCTTGCCAACAAAGCGGTAAACAATCTCGATTTCCTGTACCCTGTTGCCGTCCTCGTCCTTGGTGGCCTCATGGACAAGGATTTTTTCAATCAGGGTGTTAAGCATATCGGCGGTTAACTCCGTGGGGCTGGAAAACTGCTTGATTAACTCCACCCACTTGTTTATGCCGTCCTCCTGCTCCTTGGTGCTGGCAAGCCGGGCCGTCAACGCTTCAATCTTCTTCTCAAGCTTTCCCTGTTCCTGCTGGTACTTCTGGGACAGCATGGAGAAATTGCGCTCCGTGATTTTCTCGTTTACCCTGTCCTCGTAAATCTTGGCTAACAGGTTGTCAAGCTCGGTCAACCGCTTTTCTGCCCGTCTCTTTTCCTGTGCGGCCCGTTTGCTTGCGGCGGCTTGCTCCGTCATGGTGGACTTGGAAAGCCTGTCCAATATGGCTTGCTCGTCCTGATGAACGGCGTTAAGGAAGCACTGATTAAAGCAGGTAAAAGCCAGGCAAACAGACGAAGGTAATAAAAACGACCAATAAAGGACCATATTGGGGGATGAATTCCTCGCTTTTCCAGTCCCAGCCCGGCCGAAGGGCGCAAAAACCTTAGGCGGGGCATAGAGAACCGCCCGCCCTGGCAAGCATGTACAGATTTGCGCTGGCGCTGATCAGCGTGGCGTCCACGATGCTGCCGCCCCGCATCATCCGTCCAGCCCGCTCCAGGCAGCGGTTGATTGCGTCAAAAAACAGCTTGCCGATGCCCTTCTCTTCCAACAGATGCCGAAAGTGCAGCAGAGTCGTGGCGTCCGGGACATCCTGCTCGAAAAAGTTGATCCCCATAAATTTGCGCATGGCATAGCTGTCATAAATTGCGTCCTCTGCTCCTTCATCGGATAAGCTGAACCAGCATTGCAGCAGATACATCCGCAGCATGGTTTCTATCTCAATCGGCGGACGGCCGCGTTTCCCGGTTGGATAGTGGGGGACGACCAGCGATACCCATTCCTCCCATGGGATGATCTCATCCATGATTTTCAGAAATTCTTCCCGTTTTGTTTTCTTTTTCCGGCATCTGTATTCCATATCGCTAAAACTTTCCTGTTTCATACCCCGCGCCTCCTTTTCTTTATTTTATCACATCTTCTATCATTTCGGGGAATTAAATCAGCGTTTCCTTAATAATAATAAGTTCATAGAACTAGTGATTGAACAAGGAAACTCTGCGCTGCGTGTACTGGGGGTACATTCGCCTGGGGACCAATCGGAGAACGATGAAGCAGTAAAGGTTTTTTTTGAGGACTTGAAAGGATATGCCGTTGCTTTAGAAGACACACCTTTCATTATTGTCGGAGATTTAAACGTCAACAAGAAGGTACCGTCGATTTATTTGGATCAAATTTGCGAAATTGAAAGAAAAGGATATGCTGATAAGATAGATAGAGAGATTACATACTTTCGCAAAGAGAATACCATCGACCATGTCCTCGTCTCCCGTGAGCTGGAGGACTATGTCACCGCACAGGTGATCCCCCGAGAAATCCTTGAGCTCTCCGACCACGCCGTCATCATCGTAGACGTTCAGATATGACCCCCTAAAATAAAATTTCAAAAATTTTCTCCAAACACACGCCGGAACGTAAATTTGCGTTCCGGCGTGTGCTATACATATGGCAGGAAACACGGCCGAGACGGCCGGGAAAGGAGACGGCGGCAATGCTTTGCGCCATCAGCGATATCCACGGTCACATCCATGCGCTGGAGGAGGCTCTGGAAAACGTCAGCCTGTCCGGGGACAACAGGCTGGTCCTCCTCGGGGACTACACCGACTACGGCCCCCGGAGCGGGGAGGTCCTGCGCTCCATTTACGGCCTCCAGCAGCGGCAGGGACCGGAAAAGGAGGATGTCCTCATCATCCTGGGCGACGCGGGCGTCAACTACTATTTGACCCGGTCCGACTATGACCTGAAGCAGGAGCTCAACGACCTGCCGATAACCCTGTTCCTCATCCAAGGCAACCACGAGGAGCGCCCAGAAGAGATCGACACCTATGAAGAACGGCCTTGGCGGGGCGGGGTGGTCTACGCAGAGCCGGAATTTCCCTCCCTCCTCTTCGCCAAGGACGGGGAAATCTACGACCTGGATGTCGGACTTTATGACGAGGAGGAAACGACTGTATGAACAAATTCACGCCTATTGAGACGGAGCGCCGGACGCTGCTCCCCGGGAAAAACCGCCGGGACGGCGCCGCCTTCCTGGACATGCTGCGGGAGGACGGGGATTTTCAACTGTTCTGCGGGGCGCCCTTTGGCGAGGAAAACCTGCGGAACTTCAGCGGCTATTTACAGCTCGGTTACCGCTGGGCCATGTACCGCCGGGGAGCGCCGGACGCGCTGCTGGGAGATGTGGGCCTGAATAAGAGATTGGATAGCCCCGCTCTCCCTTGGCATTTTTCATCACAACCGGTTCTCCGTTATACTGCACTCCAACATCGTAGCGCATATATGCGGTAATCTCCTTAGAAGTACCGGCTGCGTGTACGCCAAGTGCAAAACTACCCAGCATCATCAAAAGAATGGTTACTATTACCGGAGCTTTCTTGATTTCCATAATAGTTTCTCCATTATTTTTCAGTCCCAACAGAACATAATTGCGGTCATTATGTCGTCCTAGCGGCGAAACGCTGCCGTCACGCCATCGCGCGGTATAAAAAGGTTATGATCTGGCCCTGATTACACACCGTGTCCGGAGAGAACGTAGTTTTCGTAGTGCCGCTGGTGATGCCTCCATCCACTGCCCACGCTACCGCTTTGGCATAGCTTGCGGAAGCCGGTACATCTGAAAAATGGTATTTCGAAGTCAATTGGGTAGGACTGCCAGCCAGTTTCCAGAGGTAGCCAATCGCCGTTGCCCTCGTACAAGGAGTTTCACCGTTCAGCTTGTTTCTCGAAACTAAGCCGTTTTCATACGCCCATAGTGCGGCCAAATAGTAATAATTGCTGGGAGAGACGTCGGAGAAGAGGTTGTTGATTTTTGTTTCCGGCGAACCGTTGGCGCGATACAGGAACGTCAGGATTTGACTGACCGAGCAGGGCTGCTGCGGCCAAAATTGGGTCTTGCTTGTGCCCCCCCGGTGATTTGGTGCTCCAGTGCCCATTTGACCGGCTTCGTGAAAAAGTCGGTGGCTTTCACGTCAGTAAATCCAGTAGAACTGGGCACAGCGGTTTGAGATTCTAACACAACAAAACAGAGTTCCGTATCAAATTGGTCCGTTTCGAAGAATGTTATAGAAGCCCCGGAGTCCGTAAATTCCTCCGCCGTTTGGCTGGAGAATCCAACAATTCCTCCAGACCACTCGAGTTCATAAACTCCATTTTCAAGACAAACGGCTCCTCCATCGCAGATAGCTTCGGAATACGCTGGGTCCTTATTATTTGGGTTTGGCGGAACGATAACCTTACTGCCCGGTTGGAGAACGATAAACGTTATACTCTGTCTTTCGAATGGTTCAAATTCGTCGTGTATGTCCCGCACTAGCACCTCTCTTTTTTCAACAACCGCATCACTGAATGTAATCGTACACGGCGTCAAATCTATATAATAACCCTGAATCGAACATAATAGTATTTCTTACTTTCTGCCAAAGTTTATCTCCCAATTGATGGAGAAATCTCCAACATTTCTCCATGGCCCTTTTCTGTGCTCCCTGCTTCCACCGCCGACGCCACGGCTTCGATCTCTTTCGCCCGGCTCTGCATCGACCTGACGAAATGCTCCAGATCTGCCACACTCGACGGAAGGTAGTAACCACCGGCTGTTGTGCTGGACAGAATCGGTACTCCGGCTAACCGTTCCAATTGAATCCGGCGGCGGAGGTCACGATCTGAAATGCCGGTCAGCTGCCGCAGGTGACGCCGGGGGACTGCGTTTTCGGCCCCGTGCAAGAGATAGTCCTTGATTTGGATTTGACGGCCAGCCGCCGCCGTGTTATCATAGGACACAGAACTGGAGGCCGTTTCGCAAGCTGTCCCCGTTTCCGCTGCCGTCCTGGTGCTGCAATCACCGGGGCGGCTCTTTTCTTTTCCCTTCACGCCGTTTCCCCCTTTTTGGCATGGGCCTGGACCCACGCCCGCAGCCCCTCGGCGGAAATCAGGGTGCGGCCACCAACTTTGAAGGATGGGAAGTCTGCCCGCTTCATCAACGTATAGACCGTGGGGCGGCTGACGCCCAGTATCTGGGCCGTTTCAGTGGCGGAGTATGCCAGTTTCTCCATCATTCGGCCTCCTGTTCCAGTGCGGCGATTGCCGCCCTAATTTTGGCCTCTTTCTCCACCGAAAGTTGAACACGCAGCCAGCGGGTCAACGTCGGCTCTGAGACCCCAAGTTTGACCGCAATGGCCCAAAGAGTGACCCCGGCAATTCTGGCAGCCCGGCGGATATTCTCATTTTCTCGCGTCACTTGAAAAACTACTTTCAAAAAAAATGCTTGCATCATCATCGCACCATGGTATGATTTGTTTGCCATTACCGGTGTATCGCAAATATTTTTAACCGTCAAGTTAAAGCTGCCGATTTATAAAAGTGCAAATATAATTAACGGAGTTGGGTTAGATGAGCGAAAAGAGCAAGCGGAATTCAGAAAATTACGGCTATGATTCTCCGTTCCCTAAAAGGCTAAGAATTTTGATGGAAAACAGAAATGATATCAGTCCATTGAAAAGAAGTGTAACACAGGCGGAACTTGCTAGGCATTTGGGAATTACAAGACAAGCAGTCAGCGCTTATGCTCTGGGGACATCTGTCCCGGATATGCTAAAATTTAAGACGATTGCTGATTCTTTTCAGGTAAGTTATGCTTATTTGCTTGGAACCAGTATTTTGTTAAATGATAATCACAAAAACTTTGCAGAAGAAACAGAGCTTGGAACAAAAACGTTGAATTCTATATTGGTGATATGCATGAAGCCACTTGCGAAATTTGCTTTTACTTGTTTAATAGAAACGCCGGAATTTCATCAAATCCTAAACGCTATCGGCTCATTCCTTTCTATAAGCTGGAATAAAAATGTTGATCAAGAACAGTTACTTGATTTAGATGCACAAGTGAGGAATATGACAGGTGGGGCTTTAAGAGTTGTTCCGGCAGCAACAGAGAAAAATATGATTATCATGAATGCCCAAAATTATCTTCTTGAGGCGATGCGACGCATTGACAAAGAAACCGCCCCGCCGGAGGAAAAGAGAAACGGAAAAATGTTTTAAATGATTAAATACGCAAAAACCGCCCCCGGCGCTATCAACACCGGGGACGGCTATAGGGCAGTAGACTAGGCCGCCCAACTGCCCTTCTATCATATCAAAATTGAAGGAGGAAAGCAATATTATGCCAAGAAAAAGTAACACCCGCGCGGCGGCGGGGGCCGGTAGTATCCGCCAGCGTCCAGATGGGACTTGGGAAGCCCGGTATATCACAGGCCACGACCCCGGCGGATCGTGTGACGCTCCCCCGTATTGAGAAGAAGGAACTTGTCCCGCTGACCGACGCCCAGGTCAAAGACTTCCTCCAGGTGTCCACCGGGGACGGCCTGGAAGTCATCATGAAGGTGATCCAGTTCACCGGCATGCGGGAATCGGAGGCCCTGGGCCTCACCTGGGACTGTGCTGACTTCAAGGCCGGAACCGTCAAGGTCTGCAAGCAGCTGCAAAAACGCAAGCTGGAGGACAGCACCGCCCGGATGGAGGCTTACATAAAGTCCCTTTGAACCTGTAAGGGGTAAACGAAGGGGTATAGCGCCAGCGGGGGAGGTGGCCTCGTAACTTTTTGACGCTGCTTTTTGAAAAGGCAAAGAAAAACCCCGGAATCTGAATGATTCCGGGGTTTTCCTCTGGCAGCGGGTGAAGGATTCGAACCCTCACATACAGAGTCAGAGTCTGCTGTGCTACCTTTACACAAACCCGCTGTATTGCTGTGGAACAGCTATTATTATACTAAAAATCTCCGCCTTGTCAAGGGGTTTTCAAATTTTTTCCCAAATTTCTTTTTTGGGGAAAAATCCGGCCGTTCCCCCTTCCGCCCGGAGACGGAACTGTGCTATAATAGAGCCCACATTCCCTAAGAAAGGAGCCTCGCACATGATACTGCTAGAGGGCGTCCGCCTTTCCCCCGGCGGCGGGGAGGCGGACCTCCGCGCCCGGGCCGCGAAGCTGCTGCGCCTCCGCCCGGCGGACCTTCGGGACCTCCGGGTCCTGCGCCGCAGCGTGGATGCCCGGGAGGACGCGGCCCTGACGTATACCCTGGCGGTCTTGGTGGAAAACGAGGCCGCCGTCCTCCGCCGCTGCCGGGGCCGGAAAATCAGCCGCTGGGAGCCGGGACCGGTCTACCGCCTGCCGGAGGCCCTGCCGCCGCCGGAGATTCCGCCGGTGGTGGCGGGCGCGGGCCCCGCGGGGCTCTTCGCCGCCCTGGCGCTGGCGGAGGCGGGCCAGAGGCCCATCCTCCTGGAGCGGGGCCGCCCTGTGGAGGCCCGCCGGGCAGATGTGGAGCGGTTCTGGGCCTCCGGGGCCCTGGACACGGAGTCCAACGTCCAGTTCGGCGAGGGCGGGGCCGGGGCCTTCTCCGACGGGAAGCTGTCTACCGGCACCAAGGACCTCCGCCACCGCTTCATCCTGGAGCGCCTGGCTGCCTGCGGCGCGCCGGGGGACATCCTCATTGACGCCAAGCCCCATGTGGGCACGGATTACCTCTACAAGGTTCTCCAAAACCTCCGCCGGGAACTGACCGCCCTGGGGGCGGACATCCGTTTTCAGACCCGGCTGGAGGACCTGCGGATGGAAAACGGGGCGCTGACGGCCATAGAGCTCTCCGGCCCGGCGGGGCGGGAGGTCCTGCCCTGCCGGAATCTGATCCTCTGCCCGGGCCACTCCGCCCGGGACACCTTCGAGATGCTCCACCGCCGGGGCGTGCCCCTGGAGGCCAAGCCCTTTGCCGTGGGCCTGCGCATCGAGCACCGCCAAGCAGACTGCGACGCAGCCCAGTACCGGCAGTATGCCGGGCATCCGGGCCTTCCCGCCTCCACCTATAAGCTCTCCTGCCATCTGCCCAGCGGGCGGGGCGTGTTTTCCTTCTGCGTCTGCCCCGGCGGGGAGGTGGTGGCCGCCGCCTCGGAAACGGGACGGGTGGTGACCAACGGCATGAGCGAATTCGCCCGGGACAAAGAGAACATCAACGGGGCCATTTTGGTAAACGTCACCCCGGAGGATTTCGGCGGGGACGGCTCCCCCTTGGCGGGGGTGGCGTTCCAGCGGCGGCTGGAGGAGGAGGCCTACGCCCTGGGCGGCGGCGGCTACCGGGCCCCTGCCCAGCGGGTGGAGGACTTCCTGGCCCGCCGCCCCTCCGGGGGACCGGGGCGGGTGAAGCCCAGCTACCGTCCCGGCGTCGCGTGGACGGATCTCCACCAGTGCCTGCCTCCCTTCGTCTCGGCGGCGCTGGAGGAGGCCCTGCCCATCCTGGGCCGGAAGCTCCGGGGCTATGACGCTCCGGACGCCGTGCTCACCGCCGTGGAGAGCCGCAGCTCCTCCCCCGTCCGTATCTCCCGGGGCCCGGACGGCCAGTCGGCCCTCCGGGGGCTCTACCCCTGCGGCGAGGGGGCGGGCTACGCCGGAGGCATTCTCTCCGCCGCCGCCGACGGCATGAAAGCCGCCGAGGCCCTGCTGAAACATTCACGACAAGGAGACGATCCGTCATGAGAGACATCTGCGTTTATCAGGAGTTCCTTACCGAGGCCCACAAGGCCCGGATTCGAGAGACGGCGGAGGACTTGGGCTTTACGCCTCATTTCTTCACCCTGGACCAGTTTGAGGAGGCGAAGGCCTGCCTCCAGGACTGCGAAATCCTCTATGCCCACAACCCGGAGCTTCTTCGGGCGGCCCCGGCGTCTTTGAAGTGGTACTGCTGCTCCTACGCCGGGGTGGATCCCTACTGCAAGGACCCCGGCCTCTTCGCAAACCCGGACTGCCTGCTGACCAACTCCAACTGCTACGGCGTCACCATCGCGGAGCATGTGGTCATGGTGCTGCTGATGCTGCTCCGGCGGATGCCGGAGTATGAAGAGGTGGTCCGAAGCCGGGGCTGGAGCAACCAGCTTCCCATCCGGTCCATCCGGGACAACACGTTTACCATCCTGGGCACAGGGGACATCGGCGTCAACGTGGCGGATCGGCTCCGCGGCATGGGGGCCGCCCGCATCACCGGATTGAGCCGCAGCGGCCGGGCGCGGGAGGGGTTTGACGAGGTGCTGCCCATCTCGCGGCTGGACGAGGCGCTGCCCCAGGCCCGGAATCTCATTATGGCCCTTCCCGGCACGGCGGAGACCTATCACATCTTGAACCGGGCGCGGATTGCCCTGCTGCCCCGGGGGGCTTACGTGGTGAACGTGGGCCGGGGCGCCGCCGTGGAGCAGGAGCCCCTGGCGGAGGCCCTGAACGCCGGGCGCTTAGGCGGCGCGGCCCTGGACGTGATGGACCCGGAGCCCCTGCCCGGGGATCATCCCCTGTGGACGGCCCGGAACATCATCCTCACCCCCCACGTCTCGGGGAACATGACCCTGGGCTATACCTGCGACCGGAACGTGGAGATGTTCTGCGAAGACTTGGGGAACTACGCCGCCGGGCGGCCCCTGAACGGCCTCATCGACCGGGCCAGGGGCTATTGAGAATGTGAAAAAGCGGCCCCGGTCAGGGGCCGCTTGGCGGTCAGGTTTTGGTTTTCAGCGGGCCAGGCAAACGGCACCGCCCAGTACCACGATGGAAAACAGCGTGTACAGCATGTGGGGCACCTCCTTCTTTCATAAAATCGTTTTGCGGCGTCAGCGCTTGATGCAAGCGGCGCCGCCCAGCAAGGCCATGAACAGCAGCGTATACAAAGTGCTCATTTCCGGGGCACCTCCTTCTCTCTTGAGGTTGATTGCATGATACCACGGCCCGGAGGGAAAGACATTCAATATCTTGCCGGGATTTCCCGGGGAAGGCCCTGGCCCGGGCGGGGCGGGGCAATCGGTTTTATAACATCTTGCGCTCCCGTGGGGGAGGGAAGGAGGACCCTGTGGCGGACGAACGGATTTTGTGCTTTGTAAAACGGGAGGCGCGCCCCTTTTTCACGCCGGAGGCCATGCCCCGGCTGGCCTACGTCAGCCGGACCCTGCCCTCGGACCGGGCCTACCACAGCATCCTCCACGCCCACCAGGACCTGGCGGAGATTTTGCTGATCTGCGGGGGAGAGGGGCGCTTCCTGGTGGGGGAGGCCTTTTATGAGGTGAAGGCCGGGGACCTGCTCCTTTACAACAGCGGCGTGGTCCACGACGAGTTTTCCAGCCCGGAAAACGCCATCTCCGCTTACTGCGCGGGCATCTCCGGGCTGCGGCTGCCGGGGCTGCGGGAGAACGCCCTTGTGGCCGACGGGGCCCCGGCCCTCTTCCACGCGGGGGAGGAGGCGGAGGACCTGGTGCTTTTGATGGATATGATGTACCGCTACCTGCTGGAGGACCGCCCGGGCTGCGAGGCCCTGTGCCACCACCTGACCCTGGCCCTTCTGGGGCGCATCCTCCAGCTCACCGGGGACGCCCGGGTCCGGGAGGACCCGGAGCCCAAGAACCTGGGCAGGCAGGTCCAGGCGTTCATTGACGGGCACTTTAGCGAGCCCCTGACCCTCCAGGACATGGGAAAGGCCCTCCACGTCAGCCCCTACTACCTCTCCCACGTCTTCAAGGAGACCAGCGGCTACTCCCCCACCCAGTACCTCCTCCGCCGCCGGATCGGCGAGGCCCAGAACCTGCTGATCTCCACGGACCTGCCCATGGCGAAAATTGCGGAGCAGGTGGGCTTTGAGACCCAGAACTATTTCAACCTCCAATTCTCCAAGCATGTGGGAATGCCCCCGAAAAAATACCGGGAGTCCTTCGTGGGGAAGAAAAAGCCATAAAAAACCGGACGGGAACTTCCGTCCGGTCAGTTTGTCAAAAAAGTGCCAGCCGAACGGGAACGGAAAGGAAAAGAGCTACGAGAGAAACCCATCAGGGGTTTCTCTCGTTTTTAATCAGAAGTTTTTTGGAACTTTTGAGTTCCAAAAAACTTGCGCAGGCTGGCGAAAATACTTTTTCGACAGCCTGACCGGACGGGAACTTCCGTCCGGTTTTTTGCCGCGCTACAGCGCCATGGTCTCCCACTTGTGCCCCCGGAAGCGGGGGAGAAAGAAGGCGATGCGCAGGAGCCAGTCCGCGAACATGGCCATCCAGATGCCCAGGACGCCGAAGCCTAAAACCCGCCCCAGCAGCACGCCGAAGCCCACCCGCATGGTCCACATGGAGACGGAGGAGACCACCATGGTGAACCGGGTGTCCCCCGCGGCCCGGAGGGCCTGGGGCAGGGTGAAGGACAGCGGCCAGAACAGCATGCCCATGAAGCCGTGGAGCCAGACGATCTGCCGGGCATAGCCCTCCGCCTCCGGCGAGACGTTGTACAGCCGGAGGACCAGAGGCATGGACAGGTACACCAGCAGGATGCAAAGGTCCATGGCGGCATAGGCCGCCTTAATCAGCTTTTTTGTGTAGGTCCGGGCCTTGCCGTAGTCCCCGGCCCCCACGCACTGGGACACCACCGTCACGATGGCAAGGCCCATGGCGTTCCCCGCCACGCACTGGAAGGTGGCCAGGGAGTTGCCGATGGCGTTGGCCGCCACGGAGGCGGTGCCCAGGACGGAGACGGTGGAGAGGAGCAGGATCTTTCCCAGCTGGAACATGCTGCTCTCCAGGCCGTTGGTCACGCCGAAGCGGAGGATGTTCCGCATGATGCGGCGGTCGTGCCGGAGGCTCAGCCGCTCCACCTGAAGGGCCAGGCCCGGCCGCCGGAGCAAAACCAGCATGGCTGCCGCCGCGAAAACCCGGGAAACCACCGTGGGAATCGCCACGCCCTCCACCCCCATGCGGAGGCCGAAGATCAAAAGGGCGTTCCCCCCGGCGTTGATGATATTCATCACCAGGGAGACCCACATGGAAATTTTCGCGTTCCCCATGACCCGGAAGAGGGCCGCCCCGGCGCTGTAGACCGCCAGGAAGGGGGTGGAGGACTCCACAATGAGATAATAGGTGTTGGCGTAGGCCGCCACGTCCGGCTCCACCTGTCCGAAGACCACGTTCAGCACAAAGCCCTTTCCCAGGTAGAAGAGGGCCATGATGAGCAGGGAAGCCTCCATCATGAAGAGCAGCAGCTGCTCTCCGGCGTGGCCGGCCTTGTCCCGCTCCCGGCGGCCCAGGAACTGCCCGGCGATGGCGGCGCCGCCGGTGGCCAGGGCGGCGAAGGCCCCTACCAGCAGCACGTTCACCGTGTCCACCAGGGACACGGCGGAGATGGCCGCCTCGCCCACCTGGGAGACCATGACGGAGTCCAGCAGGCCCACGGTGATGGCCAGCAGCTGCTCGATGACCAGGGGAACGATGAGCCGCCGGAGGTCCCGGTTGGTAAAGTCGATTTGAATGGGTTTGAGATCCATGGAAGCTCCTTATCTATCGAAATTCTCTGGGATTCATGTGGAAGGTGTTTCGAAAGGCCCGGAGGAAGGTGGAGTACTCGGAAAAGCCCACCTGCTCCGCCGCCTTCATCACCGGCATCCCGGCCCGGATCAGCTCTCCCGCCCGGAGGAGCCGCTTCTGGCTGATATACTGGTGGATGGTGTAACCGGTGACGGCCTTAAAGCGGTGCATCAGGTAGTAGCGGCTCAGGTAGAAGCGCCCCGCCAGGGCGCTGACGGTCAGATCGGCGTCCAGATTGGCGGCGATGTAGCGCAGGATCTCCTCGATCTTGGGGTCCACCCGGTAGCTGTCCGTCTCCTCCTGGGCGGTGCGGTCCCGGAGGATGTCCCGGTTCACGCCTATCAAAAGCTGCTGGCAGAGGGTGTCCGCCATGCGCCCCGCGCCGAACTCCGCGGAGTGGAGGGCCTCCTCCAGCCGCTGGACGGCCCCCATGTACTGGAGGCGGCGCTCCGCATCCGTCCGCAGCAGGTGGAAGCCCCGGCGGCGGGCGGCGTCGAAGCAGGCGTCCAGGGCCTCGCCGGGGTCGCTCCGGGCGGCCAGCCAGTCCCGGCCCAGCCAGATGACCACCCGCTCATAGGGCTCCGAGGGGTCGATGACGGGCCTGTGAATCAGATTGTGCTGGACCAGCAGGATGTCCCAGGGCTGGAGGAAGTAGGTGACGCCCTCCACCAGATAGGCCGCTTTCCCCCCCAGGAGGAGGATGAGCTTGTCGAATTCGTGATAGTGATAGTCCACCTTCTGGGCCCGGCTGTCCTTCAGATGGAAGAGGCGGAAGTCCTCGTTGAGGTAACCCCGTTTGCTGGCGGTTTCTCCAATGAACACGGCGCCGTCCCCCCTTTCCCGGTTTGCGACCTCTATCCTAGCGCACTTTTTGCCCTGCCGCAACCCGAATATCCAACAAACCTGGAAAAAGATTTTCCCCATCTTTGGCGGAAGCGGCAAAAACACGGGCTCTGGAAACGAAAAATTTGGGCACACGGAGTTCTTGAAATTTGCTATAGTTATGTGTAAGATATTCAGGCATATAATGAAGGACAAGGGGCGTCCTTTCGAAGACCGGATTCCCGACACGGTATGAGGTGAATGTATGAACGCTTATGTAGTTGCGGACCAGCGCTGGGCTTTCGGCCGAAACGGCGGGCTGCTCTTTTCACTGCCCACGGATTTGGAGCATTTCCACTCCCTGACCCGGAACGGCACCGTCATTATGGGGCCGGAGAGGCTGGAGTTCTTCACGGGAGGGGCTCCCCTGCCCCAGCGGCGGAATATCATCGTCACGCGGAACCTTGCCGCCCTGCCGGAGGGGACGGAGGGAGTTCCTTCTCCGGAGAAGGCCCTGGCGCTGGCCGGGGGCCCGGAGGCAGAGAACCTGTGGATCATCGGCGGGGGCAGCATTTACGCCGCCCTGCTCTCCCGGTGCCGCCGGGTGTACCTCACGCGGGTGGAGACCCGGGTGCAGGAATCGGATACGTTTTTCCCCAACCTGGACAAGCTGCCCAATTGGGAGGTGGCCTCCGAAGGGGAGCCCATGGAGGAGGACGGCATGAAGTTCCGCTTCCTGGAATACGTGAACACAAAGCTGGCGGGCTGAGCCCGCGGGGACTTTCGGGAACGCCCGGAAGTCCCTTGTTTTTCCCCCTGCCCCAGGGTATAATGAGGAGGCAATTCCAGCTGGAGAGGAGGCGGCCCCATGGCGGATTTAAAAACGGACGTGCGCTATATCAAGGGCATCGGCGAGCAGCGGGCCAAGGCCCTTGGAAAGCTGGGCATTCACACCCTCCGGGACCTGATTTCCTGGTTCCCCCGGCGGTATGAGGACCGGACCGAAACCCGCCGCGTCGCGGACCTGGTCCCCGGCGAACCCGCCTGCGTCGCCGCCATGATCGCCGCGCCCCCCACGGTGTCCCACATTCGCAAGGGCTTGGACCTGGTGAAGGTCCGGGCGGTGGACGAGACGGGGGCCCTGGATGTGACCTTCTTCAACCAGTCCTGGCTGAAAAACAGCCTCCAGGCGGGGGAGACCTACATCTTCTATGGCAGGGCGGAGGGGAGCCTGCTCCGCCGCCGGATGGCGAATCCCGTGGTGGAGCCGGAGGGACGGCGGGAGGCCACGGGCCGCATTGTCCCCGTCTACCCCCTCACCGCCGGAGTCAGCCAGATGATCCTCTCCCGGTCCATCCGCCAGGGGCTGGACGCCTGCGGGGATATTCTGCCCGACATCCTGCCGGACCAGGTCCGGCGGGAGCACCAGCTCTGCCGGGTGGGCTACGCCTATGAGAACATCCACTTCCCCGCCGGCGGTCAAGCCCTGGAGCTGGCCCGGCGGCGGCTGGCTTTTGAGGAGCTGTTCCTCTTCACCCTGGGCCTCCGGCGGCTGCGGCAGCGGCGGGAGACCGTGAAGGTGGAGCCCTTCCGCCCCGTGGACATGGGGCCGTTTTACAGGGCGCTCTCCTTCACCCTGACGGAGGCCCAGGGCCGCTGCGTGGAGGAGGCCTTGGGGGACATGGCCTCCGGCAGGCCCATGAACCGCCTCTGCCAGGGGGACGTGGGCAGCGGCAAGACCATGGTGGCCGCCGCCTGTGTGTACTTCTCGGTGAAAAACGGCCGTCAGGCGGCTCTGATGGCCCCCACGGAGATCCTGGCCCGGCAGCACTATGAGGGCCTGGCTCCCCTGATGGAGCCTTTGGGGGTCCGCTGCGCCCTGCTCACGGGGTCCCATACCGCGAAAGAGAAAAAGGCCCTGGCCGCGGGCCTGGCGGCGGGGGAGATCGACTTTGTGGTGGGCACCCACGCCCTCATCACCGGGGGGGTGGAATACCGGCGGTTGGGGCTGGTGGTGACGGACGAGCAGCACCGCTTCGGCGTTGGGCAGCGGGCGGCCCTGGCGGGGAAGGGGGAAAACCCCCATACCCTGGTCATGTCCGCCACGCCCATCCCCCGGACCCTGGCCCTGATCCTCTACGGGGATTTGGACGTGTCCGTTATCGACCAGCTCCCGCCGGGGCGGCGGCCCGTCCAGACCTCCTTTGTGAACGGCAGCTACCATCCCCGGATTTATAAGTTCCTGCGCAGACTGGTGGGGGAGGGGCGGCAAGCCTACATTGTCTGTCCCCAGGTATCCGAGAGTGAGGAGGGCGGAGACGACCGGAAGGCCGTGACGGAGTACGCCGCCAAGCTCCAGAAGGAGGTCTTCCCGGACCTCCGGGTGGCCTATGTCCACGGGAAGATGAAGCCCAAGGAAAAGGACGCGGTGATGGCCGCCTTCGCCGCCCGGGAGACGGACATCCTGGTGTCCACCACCGTTATCGAGGTGGGGGTGGACGTGCCGAACGCCGCCGTCATGGTGGTGGAGAACGCGGAGCGTTTTGGCCTCAGCCAGCTTCACCAGCTCCGGGGCCGGGTGGGCCGGGGAGAGTGGCAGTCCTATTGCGTCCTCGTCTCCGACAATCAAAATGAGGAGACCCGCCGGCGGCTGAAGGTTATGGTGAAGACCGCCGACGGCTTCAAAATCGCCGAGGAGGACCTGCGCCTCCGGGGGCCGGGGGACTTCTTCGGTCAGCGGCAGCACGGACTGCCGGGGCTGCGGGTGGCGGACATCGGCTGCGACGCCCAGCTCCTGCGGGAGGCCCAGGCGGCGGCGGACGCGCTGCTGGAGCGGGACCCGGAGCTGAAAAGCTGCCCCGCCGCCGCAGAGCGGATGGCGGAGCTGTTTACGGAGGCGGAGCTTACTTTTTCCTGAGGGGAAAGACCGTCCGGCCCGGAGAAGGGACCTCATGGACACCACGGACGCGGCGGAAATGCGAACAAGCGCCGGAGAAGAATGCCTTCTCCGGCGCTTGCCCTTTATTCGTCCTCTTCCGCGGAGGACTCCGGCTGGTTTCCGCCCATCTTCATCTCCTGCCATTTCTCCTTGGTGATGAGGAGCTGCCGGGGCTTGGACCCCTCGAAGGGCCCCACATAGCCCCGCTCCTCCAGCTGGTCTACCAGCCGGGCGGCCCGGGAGTAGCCCAGCTTCAAGCGCCGCTGGAGCATGGACGTGGACGCTTGCCCCGTTTCCAAAATGACCTCCACGGCGGCGGGGAGGAGCTCGTCCTCCTCGCTCTCCTGGGGCTCGGCGGAGGGCTTTCCGGCTTTAGCGCCCTTTTCCTGGACGGATTCCTCGATTTTGGCAATCACGTCGTCGTCGTACTGGGCCTCGCCGGTCTGCTTGACGAAGGACACCACCCGGTCAATTTCCTCCGGGGTGATGAAGCAGCCCTGGACCCGGGTGGGCTTCCCGGCCCCCAAGGGGGCGTAGAGCATGTCGCCCCGGCCCACTAATTTTTCCGCGCCGCCGTTGTCCAAGATGATCCGGGACTCCATGGAGGAGGCCACGGCGAAGGCGATGCGGCTGGGGATATTGGCCTTCATGAGGCCGGTGATCACGTCGGCAGAGGGCCGCTGGGTGGCGATGACCAGGTGCATCCCGGCGGCGCGGCCCATCTGGGCCACCCGGCAGATGGATTCCTCCACCTCCTTGGCGGCCACCAGCATCAAATCCGCCAGCTCGTCGATGACCACCACCACGCTGGGCAGGGGCTCTATGCCCTCCTTCATTCTGGCAAGCTGGTTGAATTCCTCCAGCTTCTTGACCCCGTGCTCGGAGAAGGTCTTGTAGCGCTTCATCATCTCGAACACCGCCCACTGGAGGGCTCCGGCGGCCTTCTTCGGGTCCGTCACCACGGGGATCAGCAGATGGGGGATGCCGTTGTAGGGGGCCAGCTCCACCATCTTGGGGTCCACCATGATAAAGCGCACGTCCTCCGGTGTGGACTTGTAGAGGAGGCTGATGATCAAGGAGTTGGTGCACACGGATTTGCCGGAGCCGGTGGTGCCCGCGATGAGTACGTGGGGCAGGGTGCCGATGTCCCCGATGACGTTCCGCCCGCCGATGTCCCGGCCCAGGGCGAAGGCCACGTTGGACTTGTGGGCGGCGAAGTCCCGGGACTCAATCACGTCCCGGATGAGCACCGGAGTCACCTGCTTGTTGGGCACCTCGATGCCCACCACGGAAATTTTATCGGGAATGGGGGCGATGCGCACGCCGGTGGCCCCCAGGGCCAGGGCGATGTCGTCCGCCAGGTTGGTGATTTTGGAGAGCTTGACCCCCTGCTCCAGGATGAACTCGTAGCGGGTGACGGAGGGGCCGTGGATCACGTCGCCGGGGGCGGCGTCCACGCCGAAGCTGGTCAGGGTCTCCGCCAGGCGGCGGGAGTTGTTCCGCAGCTCCGCCCCGGCCTCCACATGGTTTTCCCCCTGGTTCGCGTGCAGCAGATCCACCGGCGGATAGGGGTATTCCCCTTCCTCCGACGCCAGCTTCTCCTCGATTTCCGCGGCCACGGCGGCGGTCTGAGCCGCCACCTCCTTGGCCGTCTCGGCCTTGCCGCTGCGGGTGAAAGCCTCCGCCGTGGGCAGGGTCTTCTCCGGCTGGACGGGGGCGGGCTCCGGAGGGACCGGCTCCGGACGGGCCGGTTCCGGGGCGGGCGCCAAGGGTTCCGGCGTCACCGGGATGGAGGCGGCGGAGGGAACCGGCTCCGGCACCGGCGCGGGAGGCGGCACGGGGATGGCCGCCCGGGGGCGCTCCGGCTCGGGCTCGGGAACGGGCTCCGGCTTTGGGGCGGGGGCCGCTTGAAGCACCTGGTCTGGCGTGGGCTGGGCGTCGGCCTTGTGGCGGAAGAAGCCGGTGAATTTCCCGGATTTCTCCGGCCTCGCGGGCCGCTCCTCGCCGTCCAGGGGGATGTCGATCTGGGGCTTAGGCCCGGCGGCGGCCCGGCGCTTGGGCGGGTCCACAGGGGTCAGGCGGATGGCGGGCTCGGGCGGCTCCTCATAGGGCAGGCGGTTATTCCGCCAGCCGGCGAAAGCCGCCAGGGTCAGCCGCAGGGACACAAAGAGCAGGGCCACGAACAGAACGGTAAATAAAATCACCGAGGCCAGGGAGGAAAACACGGCGGCGGACCCGTTGGCCAGCACGCCGGAGACGGCTCCGCCGGACTCCAGGGCCACGCCGTCGGCCCAGATGGCCCCCAGCATCTTGAAGAAGGAGGGCTCATAGACCTTCTTGCAGAAAACCAGATGGGTCAGGCAGCCGAACAGCGGCGGCAGCAGCAGGGCGCAGGTGGTCCGCAGCTGGACGGGGCGGCCCCGGTGGAAAATCAGGATCAGCCCCGCCAGCACCAGGGCGGGACCCGCCAGCCAGTAGCCGTAGCCGAAGAGGCCCTTTAAGAGCTTGGCGAAAAAGTCCAGAAACAGGGCGTTGACGCCGAAGTAGCCCACAAAGACGCACAGGGCCAGCACCAGCAGCACGCCGCCGGTAACCTCCCGGCGGATGGGCTGCTTCTGCGGGGGCTTTTTGGTGGATCTGCCGCCGGTTTTTTTGGCGGCGGGTTTCTTTTGTGAAGAGGAAGCCACGGTTATGTACCTCCAAGAGTCCGAAATTGGTCACTTCTGTGTGAAGATCAAGGCCAGGGTGACAATGCCCGCCAGCCAGCAGTAATAGGCGAAGAAGCCGAACTTCCCCTTGTCCGCCACCAGCTTGATTAGGCGGATGCAGGCGTAGCCCACCACGGCGGAGACCGCCACGCCCACAAGATAAACCGGCACCTCCGCCCAGAGGATCTCGCCCTCCAGCGCGTCCTTGAGGCTTAGGATGTTGGCCCCCAGAATGGCGGGGATGGACATGAGGAAGGAGTAGCGGACGGCAAATTTCCGGTCAAAGCCCACGAAGCACCCGGCGGTGATGGTGGTGCCGGACCGGGAGATCCCCGGGCAGGTGGCCACAGCCTGCCCCACGCCCACCAGCAGGGCGTCCAGCATTGTCGCGGATTTCTCCGTCTTCCGCCCCCGGCGCACGCGGTCGCTGGCAAAGAGGAGGCAGCCGGTGGCCAGCAGCGCGAAGGCCACGAAGTACATGTTGTCCCCCAGGGATTCGATGGTGTCCTTGATAGGCAGCACGGCGAAGAGAGGCAGGGTGCCCACGATGATCAGCAGAATCATCCGCCGGGCGGGGGGGACGCGGCTGGGGGTGGTCCTGTGAACCAAATCGCTCACGCCATAGAAGAACTCCAGAATCATGTCCCGGATGTCCTCCCAATAAGCGGCGAATACGGCGAACAGGGTGCCCAGGTGGAGCAGCACGTCAAAAAAAGGCGGCACCGACGACGCGCCGGAGACGTTCAGCAGGTGCTCCGCAATGGCCAGATGGCCGGAGCTGGACACCGGCAGGAACTCGGTCACCCCCTGGATGACGCCCAGGAGGACGGAGGAAAACAGGGTCAAGGGATTCACACTCCTAACTTGGGGATTTTTTCATGCAGAATACAGTATACCACGGACGGGCTGTAAATTCCAGTCATATTTCCAGAAGACAAAAAAGACGGAAAAAGGCGGAGGCCGGGACTTTTCCCGGCCTCCGTTTGAGATTACGCTTACAGCATATACGTGTACTTGTTCAGCACCGTGAGGATGAATACCTCGATGTCCGCGGGCAGATCGTTCTTGCCGCTCAAATCCGCCTCGAAGACCTTCCCGTCCAGCCGGACCAGGACCTTGCTCCCGCCCAGGGGCAGGAAGCCCTGGTTGTTCACGCTCTCGTCAAAGCCCTCCCGGGTCTTGAACAGGGTGAACTTATCCCGGTAGGGGGCGGAGTCGTAGGGGCAGAAGATGGCGCAGTTGCCGCACTCGTTGCACATCCGGTCCACATGGAGAATCTCGTGCCGCCCGTCGGGCAGCTCCACCACCACGTTGGCCCGGTTGGGGCACACGTCGGCGCAGACCTGGCACACCACGTTGCAGGTCAGGCAGCGGCCGCCCTCGCACTTGGCGGACTCGCAGAGAATGCCCTTCTTGGCAATGGCGTCCGCCCGGGAGGCCACGGCCTTGGCGGGAATCTCAAACTTGTGGGCCTCCCCAATGACGGCGTTTGCGAACCACTGGGCGTCGGCGATGCCCTCCACCACCGTGGCGGGGCCCCGCATGGCGTCGCCGCCGGCGTAGACGCCCTCTACGTTGGTGCGGAAGTCCGGCAGGCCCTTGGCGTCCACCTCCACGCCGCTGGCGGTGAAGAGCTCGCTTTCCACCTTCTCGCCCACGGCGGAGATTACGGTGTCGCACTCGATTTCCACAAATTCCCCGGTGGGCTCCGGCTTCCGGCGGCCCTTCTCGTCGGGCTCGCCCAGCTTCATTTTCTCACAGCGGAGCTTGCCGTCCTTCTGCTCCACGGGGGCCACCAGCTCCAGGAAGTTCACGCCGTCGGCAACGGCCAGCTCCAGCTCCTCCGCGTCGGCGGGCATGTACTTCTTAGTCCGGCGGTACACCAGGGTGGAGGACTTCGCCCCGGCCCGGAGGGCCGCCCGGGCGGCGTCCATGGCGGTGTTGCCGCCGCCGACCACCGCAACATGGCCCAGGGATACGTCTTTTCCGGCCTTCAAATCCTTCAGCCAGCCGATGACGGGCACCACGTTGCCGGGGATGTCCAGCCGCCCGGCCTTCCACGCGCCCACGGCGAAGAAGATATGGGTGTACCCCTGCGCTTTCAGCTCGGCAACCGAGGGGGCGGGGGTGTTCAGCCTGATTTCCGCGCCCATCTTGGCGACCAGGGCCGCGTCCTTGTCGATGGCCTCGTCGGAAATGCGGAAGCCGGGGATCACCTGTCGGACAATGCCGCCCAGCTTATCGGCTTTTTCAAAGACGGTGACGGGGATGCCCGCCCGGCCCACGAAGTAAGCCGCCGCCATGCCGGTGGGGCCGCCGCCGATGACGGCCACCTTCTTGCCGCTGTTGGCGGGGGCGGGGGCCTTCACCTTGGACAGATATTCGTCATAGCCCCGCTCCGCGGCCACCAGCTTGGTGGCCCGGATCTGGACGGAATCATCGTAATAGGTCCGGGTGCACTTGGTCTGGCAGCGGTGGGCGCAGATGGTGCCCGTGATGAAGGGCAGTGGGTTTTTCTCGCAGATGAGCCGCAGGGCGGAGGCGTACTCGCCCTTCCGGCACAGCTCAATGTACTCGGGAATGTCCTGGCCGATGGGGCAGCCGCCCTTGCAGGGAGCGGTGAAGCAGTCCAGCAGGGGTACCTTCTCGCTGAGCTTACGGCTGGGAAGGGGCTTCACGGCCTTGACGTGGTACTTATCGGACCGGGCCGCCAGGGCCAGGGCCTCGATGCCCGCCACGTCCACGCCGGTGAAGGGCTGGAACTCCAGGGCGTCCAGCTTGTCGCCGATCTGGACGAAGCGCTGGTAGCCGCCGGGCTTGAGCTCGGTGGTGGCCATGGTGATGGGCCAGATGCCCAGGGCGAAGAGCTTGTCGATGTTCAGCGCGTCGGCGCCTCCGGCGTAGCTGATGCGCATGCGGCCGCCGAACTCCTTGGAAATCCGGGCCGCCATGGTGGTAGTCAGGGGGAAGAGGGACTTGCCCGCCATGTACATTTCCTCGCTGGGCAGTTCTCCGCCCTTCACGTCCACGGGGAAGGTGTTGGAGAGCTTGAGGCCGAACTCCACGCCGGTCTTGTCCGCCAGGGCCTGGAGGCGGCGGAACATGGGCACCGCGTCCGCGTACTGGAGGTCCTCGTTAAAGTGGTGGTCGTCGAAGGCGATGTAGTCGTAGCCCATGCCGTCCAGGATGGACCGGGCGGTTTCGTAGCCCAGGATGGTGGGGTTGCACTTGACGAAGGTGTGGAGGTGTTTCTTCTCAATCAGGTAGCTGGCGATGCGCTCAATCTCGTCCGGCGGGCAGCCGTGAAGGGTGGAGAGGGTGACGCTGCCGGAGACATGGGGCGTGATGGCGTCGATGAAGGCGCTTTCGGCGGGGAAGAACTCCTTGAGGACCCGGATGCACTCCTGGAAGATGGGGGTCTTGGAGGCGTCCACCATCTCGGTGAGGAATTTGTCCACCTTGGGCCCCTGGATGCCCTCCAGGTCGTAGCCCACGGACATGTTGAAGACAAAGGCGTCGGGGTCGCCCAGGCCGTAGACCTTGGCCATGATTTTACAGGCGCACCAGGCTTTTACATACTCCTCAAAGGCCTGCTGGACATACAGCTCCGTGGACCACTCGCAGTTGTAGCACTCGTCCTCCGCCAAAATGCAGGGCCGGCTGATGCAGGCGGCCAAATCCGCGCCGTCCATCTTCTGGACGGTTTTCAGCTCGAAGAACCGGGCTCCGGCGAAATAGCCGGCAATGATGTTCTGAGCCAATTGGGTATTGGGGCCGGCGGCGGGGCCGAAGGGGGTCTCGATTTTCTCGCCGAAGATGGGCAGGGTCTTGACGCCCGCCTTATAGGGCTTGTGGACGCCGAAGACGGTGCCGTCCTTTTGATACTCGGCGGTTACCCAGGTCATGAGTTCCCGGAACGGGATGGGGGTCATGAGTTCGGACATAAGGTTTTCCTCCTTAGAATATATGAAATCATTTTTGCGGCGGCATGCGCGTCACAAAATTCCTCGACTCGCGCGCCTTGGGCGCGCCCGCCAGTCCGCAGACTGGCGGGGGGCTCGAAAGGGGGGCGCGAAGTCCCCTCTTTAATATTCGCAGTGGTTCAGGGTTCCCCAGAGCTTCTTGGAAACCTGGAGAATTTCGGCGTTGACGGCCTCCTCGTCGATTTCCGTCAGCTGGCGGTCCTTCATCAGAATTTTGCCGTTGATCATCGTCGTTTGGCACTGGCGGCCCGTCATGCCGAAGAGCATGTGCCCGTCGATGTTCGCGTCGGAAAACGGCGTGAAGGGCTTGTAGTCCATGACGATCACGTCCGCCGCCGCCCCGGCTTTCAGCACGCCCGTCTCCGGGAATCCGGCCCGCTGGGCCATCTTGGCGTTGTTCTTAAAGAGCATATCCGTTACCTCGCACCAGCCCACGCCGGGGAGGCAGGCGTTGTGCCGCTGGATGGTCAGGGCTGCCTTAATGCTCTCCAGCATGTCGTTGGTATAGGCGTCGGTGCCCAGGCCCACCAGGATGCCCTTCTTGTAAAGCTGGAGCACCGGGGAGCAGCCCACGGCGTTGCCCATGTTGCTTTCCGGGTTGTTGACACACATGGTGTCCGTTTCTTTGATGATGTCCATTTCCGCCGTGTTCACGTGGATGCAGTGGCCCAGGATGGTCTTGGGCCCCAGGATCCCGTGGTCCTGCAAGCGCTGGACCGGGCGGCGGCCGTAGTTCTGGAGGCTGTCGTACACGTCGTTCATGCCCTCGGACACATGGATGTGGTAGCCCACCCGGCCCGCGTTGGCGGCGTTCATCCGGTCGAAGGTCTTGTCGGAGATGGTGAACAGGGCATGTCCGCCGAACATGGCCTTCAGCATGTCGGAGGGGCGGCTCTCGCAGTAGTCGATGAAGTCCTTGTTCTCCTGGACGGACTGGAGGGATTTTTCCTCGCCGTCCCGGTCGCTGACCTCATAGCACAGGCAGGCCCGCATACCCATGGACTCCGTGACCTTGGCGATTTCCATGAGGGAGCCGGGGATCTCGCAGAAGGAGGCGTGGTGGTCGAAGATGGTGGTGACGCCCTGCTTGATGGAGTCGATCACCAGAGCCTGGGCGCTGGCCTTCGTAGCCGCCAGGTCCAGGTGGCGGTCGATGTACCACCACTGGCCGTCCAGCACCTCGTAGAAGTTGGTGGGGGCGTAGCCGTTGATGCTGAGGCCCCGGGCCAGGGCGGAATAGATGTGGGTGTGGGCGTTGATGAGGCCGGGCATGATGACCCCACCCTTGGCGTCCACGAATTCCGCCTGGGGATATTTCGCCTTCAGGGCGGCGGTTTCGCCCACCTCGACAATTTTCCTGCCGTCGGTGACCACGCCGCCGTCGGGCAGGTAGCCGGTGCCGCTGGGGTCCCGGGTGATGAGCTTGCCGTTTGCCAGTAGGATCATAAGAAAAGTCCTCCTTGAATTGAATTTCGGGTAAAAAAAGAAAGGCGCCCCAAATCCACTCGGACTTGAAACACCTGTCGGCCCGCATGGAAAGACAGGTGCGGGCCCGTGCGCGCGGCACTCCGTTGCAGCCATCTATCCTTGCTTTATTACGCTTATTGTACCGAAGAGCCCGCAAAAATGCAAGCCCCCAAACAGAGAACTCCCCCGCCTCTTTTTAGACAAAACGCCGGAAATTTCCTGCCCGTCCGGGGGCTTTTCCTGGGACCGCCGTCACTGGGGCGGGGCCTCTACATAGGCGCAGATGCGCGCGAAGGTCTCTTCGCTGAGATCGTGCTCCACCTTGCAGGCGTCCGCCGCGGCCTGCTCCGGGGAGACGCCCATCAGCTCGAAGAGCCGGGTGATGGTCTTGTGGCGGCGGTAGATGCGGCTGGCGATTTCCATGCCGGTGGCGGTCAGGGTGATGTTCCCGTCTCCGGCCATGACGATATAGCCGCTCTCCCGCAGCTTTTTCATGGCGATGCTGACGCTGGGCTTGGAATACCCCAGCTTGTTCACCACGTCGATGGACCGGACCTGGCCGGACTGCTCCTGGATGATCAAGATGGACTCCAGGTAATCCTCCGCGGATTCATGTATGACCAAGACGATGCGCCTCCCTTCTGCTTAAGTTTACCATGATAACAAAGATTTCCAAAAAATGCAAGTTGTTTTTGTCACAAGGCCCGGAAATTTTTGGAAATCCACCCAATGAACGGGGGATCGGGGGAAAAACGGGACGGAGCCGTCAGGCTCCGCCCCAAAATTTGCGGCTGCGAGGGGTTCCCGGTTCAGATTTTCCCCGCCAGCACCAGCACCAGCAGAACGAAGGTCGCCAGCAGGGCCAGGGAGAACAGCAGGAAGCCCGCGTCAAAGCGGTCGCCGCTCTGGACGCTCTCCCGCTCGGGGGCCAGCCGGGCCTTCCGCAGGGCGGTGACCACGGGCTTGTAGAGGAGCAGGATCAAGGCCATGTTCAGCCCGCCCTTTACCAGGTTGAAGGGGAGGAACACGGTGGGCAGCATGGAGGCGACGGTTTCCCGGGGGATGCCCATGTAGAGGGGGGTGATCAGGTAGTTCCAGAGGATCATGACCACCGTCAGCACCACGGTGCCCAGGGCCAGGCCCAGGACCGCGCCCTTCCGGGTGCGCATTTTCTTGTAGACAAAGGAGGCGGTGCAGCAGAAGGCGCAGGTGGCCAATACGTTCATGACAAGGCCGATGGGGCCGGTGTCGCTGACAGTGAACATCTCCACCAGGGCCACCACAATGGAGATGATGGCGGCGGAGAGGGGCCCGAAGAGGAAGCCGCCGATGCAGACCACGGTGTCCTTCACATCCATCTGGAGGAAGCCGGAGATCTGGGGCAGCATCTTGCTGAGGAGCATGGCCACATAGGTTAGGGCCGTCAGCATGGCCAGGGAGGTGACGGTCTTGACGGCGCTTTGGGATTCCCGGTGCATCCGGAGCTCGGCGGCGGCTCCGGCGGCGTACTCGTCGGCGGGGGCGGTGGTGACATTGGACTCGTAGTTGGACATAAGAAAACACTCCTTTACATACTTGAAAACACCCTGGATGCTTTGGCTTCTCCAAGGTGAACAAGCAGCAAAGAAGCGCGCCGAAAGGCGCGGCTCAAGCCGCACTCATCTTCTTCCATCCAGACTGTGACTGTTGGTCCCGGAGTTTCACCGGGTCAGCGGGGGCCGTGCTAAGGAAAACGGCCTCCGGTCGCGGACTGTACCGCCAGTGGGGAATTTCGCCCCGCCCTGAAGACAAAGTATTCAGTTCTGTTTCCTGGGCCTAGTATACGATAGTCCGCCGGAAAATGCAAGCCCTAATTTTGCTCTTTTCATATTGGAACGGATGTGCTATCATAAAGGCATCAAACGGAGAGGAGGACGCCCATGGACCGTGTCATTCTCCACTGTGACCTGAACAGCTTCTACGCCTCCGTGGAGCTGCTGGACCACCCGGAACTGAAAAAGCTCCCCGTGGCCGTCTGCGGGGACCCCTCTTCCCGTCACGGCATCATCCTGGCGAAGAACGACCCCGCCAAGGGCTTCGGCGTCCGGACGGCGGAAACCATCTGGCAGGCCAGGAAGAAGTGCCCGGAGCTGATCCTCCTGCCGCCCCACCACCGGCTTTACCGGGAGTACTCCCGGAAGGTCAACGCCATCTACGACGAGTACACCGACCTGGTGGAGCCCTTCGGCATTGATGAGAGCTGGCTGGACGTGACGAACACCCTCCACCTCTTCGGCATGGATGGGGCGGCCCTGGCGGATACCCTCCGGCGGAGGGTGAAAAAGGAGCTGGGTCTGACCCTCTCCGTGGGGGTCTCCTTCAACAAGGTCTTCGCCAAGCTGGGCAGCGACTACAAAAAGCCCGACGCCACCACCGTGATTTGCCGGGAGAACTGGCGGGAGCTTGCCTGGCCCCTCCCGGCGGGGGATATGCTCTATGTGGGGGGCGCGGCGCAGAAGCTGCTGGGGCAGTACGGCGTCCGGACCATCGGAGAGCTGGCGGCGTTCCCCCGGGAGACGCTGGAGGAGCTGATGGGCAAGCTGGGGGGCCAGATCCACGACTACGCCAACGGGCTGGACCGGGAGCCGGTGCGCTCCCGCCACACCCCGGAGGCGGTGAAGTCCGTGGGCAACGGCACCACCTTCCCCAAGAACCTCACCACCCGGGCCCAGGTGGCGGCGGGCGTCCGCCTGCTGTCGGACAGCGTGGCGGGACGCCTCCGCCGGGCGGGGCTTTACGCCGGAGGGGTTCATGTGACGGTCCGGGACCCGGCCTTTCACGACCGATCCCGCCAGCGGCAGCTCCCGGTCCCCACCCATTTGATTCGGGATATTTCCGCCGCCGCCCTGGAGCTGGCGGAGGAGCTGTGGAAGCCCCCCAATCCCGTCCGGGCCCTGACGGTGACGGCCATCCACCTGACGCCGGAGGAGGAGACCTATGAGCAGACGGACCTCTTCACCGCCGGAAGCGCCCCGGACCGGGAGCGGCAGGAGCGGCTGGAGGCCGCCATGGACGATATCCGGCGGAAGTACGGCGGCGGGTCCATCGCCTTCGGCACGGCGAAGCCGGAGGAGCCGGAGGACGGGGGGAGCTTCCGAAAGGGAGGGTGAGTTTTCCTTGACGGGGGAAAAATATATGATATAATTGAGAACGGGGTGAAGAGGATGAGCGATATGGAAAAGATCCTGGAAATACTTGGGGCAATGAACCGGCGGATGGATACAATGCAGGAAGACATATCGGTCCTGCGATCTGGTTCCGCTACGAAGGAAGATGTAGGATCTCTCAAGGAAGATGTAGGAACTCTCAAGGAAGATATAGCGGCACATAAGAGAGAGATGGCTACAAAGGAAGACCTCCGGCATGCCAAGGGCGAGATGATGGCCCTGATGGAGGCATACTTTGAGCCCAAGTTTGACCTCCTGGCCGAGCAGATTAAGCTGATTCAGGAGAAGCAGGTTCCGATGGAGACTATGGAGCAGACTGAGGACCGCCTTGACGTTCTGGAGGCGGTTGTTAAGAGTCATTCTGCGGAAATCCGAAGGCTGAAAAAAGCGCAGTGACGCGCAATGTTATAGATGGATATTTATGAGGGGAGCGGCTGTAGGCTGCTCCCCTTTCACTCTTTATCAATGTGGTTCTGAATCCGCTGCATGATCATCTCCAGGGCCACCAGGTTATGGCCCCCCTCTAAAACGATGATATCGGCGTACTTCCGGGAGGGCTCCACATACTGCTCATGCATGGGCTTTACCGTGGTCAGGTACTGGGTCACCACGGACCGCAGGGTCCGTCCCCGCTCCTCCACGTCCCGCAGGCAGCGGCGGAGGATGCGCTCGTCCGCGTCGGTCTCCACAAAGATCTTAATATCAAACAGCTCCCGGAGGAGGGGCTCGTGGAGGATCAAAAAGCCCTCCACAATCAAAACCTTGGTGGGGAAGATTTCCACCGTCTTGTCCGTCCGGTTGTGGTCCACATAGGAGTATACCGGGCACTGGACGGAGCGGCCCTCCCGCAGCTCCCGGAGGTGCCGGATCAAAAGGTCCGTTTCAAAGGCGTCGGGGTGGTCGTAGTTCTGGAGGGCCCGCTCCTCGTAGGTCTTGCCCTCCTGCCGCTTGTAGTAGCTGTCGTGCCCAATCACGGTGACGCTGCCGCCAAAGTGATCCTTCAAATGCTGGGCCAGGGTGGTTTTGCCGGAGCCGCTTCCCCCGGCGATGCCGATGATGATGGCGTTCATACCGTGTTCCTCCCGTCGGTTCGATTTGATTCCCCAAGTTCCATTATATGGTTCCGGGGCGAAAAAGCAAGGAGAACCTGAAAAGTTCACAAATTTTGACGAACTCGCACTTGACGGCGGCTTGGAAAATGGATATGATAGAAAATGCGATGATAACAAAACCCGCGGGGTTTTGACGATGAAGATCACATAAAGATCACATACGGGAGGACCGACATGGCAATGAAGCGCTGCCCCGTCTGCGGGGAGAGATATTCCGACACCTATAAAGAGTGCCCCTTCTGCGAGGAAGAGGAGTACTGGGAGGACGAGCAGCAGGAGCCTGCACGCCGCCCCATCCTCCGGGAGGGGGTCCGAAGCCCCGGCGGTCATGGAGGCCACGGCGGGCGGAGCGCCTACAGCATCGTGACGCCCATTTTGCTGGTTTTGATTGTACTGATGGCCCTGCTGCTGGTGTACCTTCTCTACGGGGACAAGCTCTTCGGCAAGGACAAGGACCCGGAGGACAACAAGCCCGGCATCACGGAGCCGCAGCAGCCGGATGGTTCCACCCCCGCGCCCGGCAATACCCCCGCTGTGGACCCCGGCGAAACGGACGGCCCGGACGCCTCCGGCGATCCCGGCGCGGAAGAACCCGGCACGGACGCTCCGGAACTTCCGGGCACCAGCACCGCGCCCGAGGGAAGCGGCACGACACCCGGCGGCAGTTCCGACGGCACGACGCCCGGCGGCAGCTCCGGCGGCATGAGCTACGCCTCCGCCGCGGCCCTGCCCGGCGGCCTGACGCTGAACAGTACGGACTTTACCCGCAATGTTTCCGAGGGGGCCTATAAGCTGCGGGTGTCCGGCGGCACCGGGACCTATACCTGGATCAGCGAGAACCCCTCCATCGCCACAGTGGGCAGCGACGGCACAATCACCCCCGTGGCCGCCGGCATCACCAATGTCGTGGTCACCGACGGGTCCAAGCGGGCCATCTGCATCGTCCGGGTCACCGGCGGCTCCGCCCCGTCCGGCGGCGGGACCACCTCCGGCGGGACCACCTCCGGCGGGACTACTTCTGGCGGGACCTTGAAAGCGGGCAAGGCCGTGGTGGTCAACGGCGGCAACGGCGTCCGGGTCCGCTCCGGCCCCGGCACCAGCTACGACATCCTGGCCACCGTGCCCAACGGCGGCTCTGTCCAGGTGGTCCGCGCCACGGGGACCGACGACTGGTACGAGATCACCTTCACCGCCGTGGGCGGCGTGACCACCACCGGCTATATGAAGGGCGAGTTCCTGGCAAACGGCTGAGACAAAACGACATCCCCGGACGGTTTCCGTCCGGGGATGTTTCTTGCATCCGGCAAAGAGTTATGCTATAATCCTAAACCGTAAAATTATGTACTGACAACGGAGGACGTCTCTATGACCACCCAGGATTTCCAGCGAAAATCCCCCCTGCAAATCTTCCTCTCCTACTTCCGGCCCCACCGGAAGCTGTTCATCATGGACCTGGCCTGTGCCCTGCTGATTTCCCTGATCGACCTGGCCTTTCCCGCCGTGTCCCGCTGGTGCATGTACGAGCTTTTGCCGCAAAGCGCCTATAAGACCTTCTTTGCCGTCATGGCGGTGGTGTTTGCCGCCTTTGTCCTCCGGGCCCTGCTGACCTACGTTATCTGCTACTGGGGCCACACCTTCGGCATCCTGGTGGAGGCGGACATCCGCCACGACCTCTTCCGCCACATGCAGGAGCTGAGCTTCAACTACTACGACAAGAACCGCACCGGCCAGCTCATGAGCCGCCTGACGGCGGACCTCTTCGATATCACGGAGCTGGCCCACCACGGGCCGGAGGACATTTTCATCTCCGGCGTCACCATCGTGGGGTCCCTAATCATCATGTTCACCATCCAGTGGCGGCTGGCCCTGGTGATTGCCTGCATCGTCCCGGTGTTCTTCGCCGTGGTCTGGTCCTGCCGCCGCTCCATGAGCGAGGCCTCCGCCGCCGTGAAGCAGAAAACCGCCGTCATCAACTCCGACATCGAGTCCGGCCTCTCCGGCATCCGCACGGCCAAGGCCTTCGCCAACGAGGGGGCGGAGCTCCAGAAGTTCGACAGCTCCAACGCAACCTTCAAGACCTCCAAGCGGGCGTTCCACAAGGCCATGGGCCGCTTCAACGCCACCATGGAGTTCTTCCTCTGCATCCTCTCCGCCGCCGTCATCGCCGCCGGGGGGCTGTTCATCATGCGGGGGGAGCTGAATGTCATTGACCTGACCACCTTCAGCCTTTATATCACCACCTTCGTCACCCCGGTGCGAAAGCTCAGCAACTTCGCCGAGCTCTTCGCCAACGGCACGGCGGGCCTGGGCCGCTTCATCGAGCTGATGCGGGAGGAGCCCGCCCTGAAGGACGCGCCGGACGCCCGGCGGCTGGACCGGGTGGAGGGCAAAATCGACGTGGACCATGTGAGCTTTGCCTATCAGGGCGACGCGGCGGTGCTGCGGGACGTGGACCTCCATATCCGCCCTGGCGAGACGCTGGCGGTGGTGGGGCCCTCCGGCGGGGGAAAGTCCACCCTCTGCCAGCTCATCCCCCGGTTTTACGATGTGACGGAAGGGGCCGTCCGGCTGGACGGCGCGGACGTGCGGCAGGTGACCCAGGAGTCCCTCCGGCGGAACGTGGGCGTGGTCCAGCAGGACGTGTTCCTCTTTGCCGCCAGCATCCTGGAGAACATCCGCTACGGCCGCCCCGGGGCAACCGAAGAGGAAGTGGCCCGGGCCGCCCGCCTGGCGGAGATTTACGACGATATCGTGGCCATGCCCGACGGGTTCAACACCTATGTGGGCGAGCGGGGCGTACTCCTCTCCGGCGGGCAGAAGCAGCGGATTTCCATTGCCCGCATCTTCCTGAAGGACCCCCCGGTGCTGATTCTGGACGAGGCCACGTCGGCCCTGGACAGCGTGACGGAGGCCAAGCTCCAGGAGGCCTTTGACAAGCTCTCTCAGGGCCGGACCACCATCATCATCGCCCACCGGCTTTCCACCGTCCGCAACGCGGACCGCATCGCCGTCATTGAGGACGGGCGCATGGTGGAGCTGGGAAGCCACGAGGAGCTGATGGCCAAGGACGGGGCCTATGCCGCCTTGGTCCACACCCAGGAGCTGCGCCATGGATAAGGGCGCGCTGCTGGACCGCCTGGGCCTTGCCGGGGAGGACCGGCTGGCCCTGGCGAAGGTGCTGGACAAGGCGGAGCAGGCGTCAGGGCGGAACATTCCCGCCGCCACGGACTTCCTCAGCCCCCAGCAGCGGGCCCAGGCCCTGGACCTTCTGCATCTGGCGGGGATTTCCGAGAGCGCTTACGTGCTCCAGGGGGGCTATGAGGGGGCGGAGCGGCAGGTTTTGCAGTTCCTTCCCGACTGGATGGAGCCGGAGAGCGCCGAGGCCCCCATCCGCTGCCTCCGGGCTGTCTTCCGGGAGGAGGAGAAGCTGACCCACCGGGATTTCCTGGGGAGCCTGATGGGCATGGGCATTGTGCGGGAGAAGGTGGGGGACATTCTTGTGGCCCCCGGAAGCGCGGACCTTTTGGTTTTGGAGGGCGTTGCGGACTTTCTCCTGCAAAGCTGGAACTCCGCCGGGCGAGCAAAGCTCCGGGTTTCCGCCATCGAGCCGGAAAACCTCCATATTCCAACGGTTCAGCGGAAGGAGGTCCGGGACACGGTGTCCTCTCTCCGGCTGGACGCGGTGGCGGCCTCCGGCTTCCGGCTGGCCCGGGGGAAGGCCGCCGCCCTCATTGAAAGCGGCAAGGTCCAGCTCAACTGGCGGGAGTGCGTGAAGCCGGACAAGCTGCTGGAGGCGGGGGACGTGGTGTCCGCCCGGGGCTTTGGAAAATTCGAGCTCAGCGAGGTGGGGGGCCTGACCCGGAAGGGGCGCGTTTCCATCGTCCTGCGGGTTTACGTTTGAGGCGGGAAGAAATCCGGTACCAATTTGAAGAACGGCGGGCCGGAAACCCGTATGGAATAGGGGGAGGGTTTGGAATGATGGACTATGCGTTTGAGACGGTTGCCGCCGACGAGGGGTTTTTCGTGGGAAAGACCACCGGCCACCGGGAGGCCATTCTCCGGCGGGCGGCGGAGGGCTGGCGCTATGCCGGGTGGATTCCCACCCAGCAGATGAACGGCTCCATTTTGGAAATCGACTTGGTATTCGAGCGGGAACAGGGGGGACAAGCATGAAGCAGGAGCAGATCGACCGCATCAACGAGCTGGCCCGGAAGGCCAAGACTGCGGGATTGACCGAGGAGGAGGAACGGGAGCGGGCCGTCCTCCGCCGGGCGTATATCGACTCGGTGCTGGGGAATCTCAAAAGCCAGCTGGACCACACCTACATCGTGGACGAGCAGGGGAACAAGCGGAAGCTGGAGAAGAAAGAGACGGAGGGCTGAGCCATGGCGGAGAATCGAAAAAAGACGTCCGGCGGCGGGGATTGGGGCTGGCCCCTGATCATATTGTCCTTTTGCTTCGGCCTCTGGCCCGTGGGGCTGGTGCTGCTGTTCGGCAAGCTCTTTGCCGACGATGAGAAGAAGCCCGCCCAGAAGGCCCCGCCCCTCCAGGGAACGCCGGGACAGACCGTCCGGGCTTCCGGGACCGTGACCGCCCCGCCCCGGCGGCAGACGAAAGCCGCCAAGGCGGTGAAGAAGGTCACCAAGTCCCCGGCGGCGAAGAAGTCCAACGCCTGGTGGCTGAAAATCGGCGGCCTGGCGCTGCTGTTCTTCGGCTTGAGCGGGATGGTGGACGCGATAGACAGCTTGCTGTGGGTTCTGCAAAACGGGACTGCCGCCCTTTGGTGGCTGGAGGATCTGCTGGGGGGACTGGCCATTACCGCCGGCGGCGGGGCCATGCTGTACAGCGGCTTCTCCATGGACCGCCAGCTCAAACGGTTTTCCAAGTACCTCCTGGTCCTGGGCGACCGGGAGGCCATGCCCATCGACGAGCTGGCCCGGACCCTGGGCTACTCGGAGCGGCGGGTGGAGAAGGATCTGGAGAAAATGATCGACAAGGGCTATTTCGGCGGAAAAGCCTATCTCAACGTGGAGCTGGGATACCTCTTCCGGGGCGGGAACGCCGCGGAAACGGCCTTCCGCCAGCGGTTCGAGGAGGCCCAGGAGGCGGCGGAGCCCAAAGCGCCGCCCAAGGAGGCGGAGGAGGGCTATTCCGGCATCCTCCGCAACATCCGCCGGGCCAACGACCAGATCGCGGACCCCGTTCTCTCAGCCAAAATCGACCGGCTGGAGGAGATCACCGCCAAGATCTTCAAGGCCGTGGAGGAGGACCCCAGGAAGAAGGACCGCATCGGAACCTTCCTGAACTACTACCTGCCCACCACCCAGAAGCTGCTGGACTCCTACGCCCAGTTCGAGGCCGCCGGGGTGGAGGGGGACAACCTCCGCCAGGCCAAGCAGCGGATTGAGACTACCATGGACTCCATTGTCAAGGGCTTTGAGCATCAATTGGACGAGCTCTACCAGGCGGACGCCATGGACGTGGACTCGGACATCCGGGTGATGGAGCACATGCTCCGCCGGGACACCGGCAGCGCGGAGGAGGACTTCGGCCTGGGCGGGGGCGCCGTCCAGGCGGAGGAGGAATGACAAACGGCCCGGTCCACCCTGGGCCGGGCCGTTTTCCGGGAATGTAAACCTGCGGTTAGCAGAAAGAATGTCCTTGGTTGGTGGAACAAACCCGCCTCACCCTGCTATCATTGGAGCCAACAAAGGAGGGATGCCCCATGACGACCGGACGTCGCGTGGCCCAGAAGCGAAAGGAGCTCGGCCTCTCCCAGGAGGCCCTGGGGGAGAAGCTGGGCGTGTCCCGGCAGTCCATTTACAAGTGGGAATCCGACGGCGCATTGCCGGAGGTGGAGAAGCTGGTGGCCTTGAGCCGCCTGTTCGGCGTGTCCGTGGGCTGGCTTCTGGGGGTGGAGGAGGAAGCCGCCCCATCCGGCGGGGAACTGACGGCGGAGCAGCTTGCCCTGGTGGAGGAGATCGCCGCCCGGTACGCGCCGAAGCCCCGGCTGTCCGAGCACCGGAGGGCGGTGGTGAAAATGTCCGCCGTCACGGCGGCGGTGTGCCTGTGCGTGGTGCTCTGGGGCTTTTACCGGCGGCTGGAGGACCTAACCCGGAATTACTCCTATCTGCAAGCCGCCATCATCCAGGTGGAGGCCGGGGTGAACGGCCAGATCGGCGGCGTCTCCAGCCGGGTGGAGGAGCTTCTGCAAGAGCAGAACGCCGTCACCGCCGATTACGGCGTCTCCCTGCGGAACGTGAACGTGGCCGGGAACCGGGCGAAGTTCACGGCCTACGCCGTGCCCAGGACCTACGTGGAGGGCATGAGGGCGGCGTTCTACGCCGAGGGCGGCGACTGCCGGGTCATTGTCTCCCAGGGGGATGGACATCGGTTCGAGGCCGATTTGTACTGCGAACTGGAGGAGGCGATGACCATCTGCGTGGACTTCCTCTACTCCGACGAGACCACCCGCCAGACCCAGGTGCTGAAGCGCTATAAGGGCCTCTACGGCCAGACGTTCCCGGCGGTGCGGGCGGATTATGCCCTGGGCTTTAAGCCGGTGGAAAACGGGACCTTTGCCCTGGTGGAGTCCAGAGGGACCAGGGAAGAGTACGGGCGCCTGGACTGGAACCCGATGGGGATTCAGCCGGGACTTCCCGAAAATACCCCGCCCGTGGCGGAGCTGGAAAGCCTGCGGGTGGGCCTATTTCGGAATATGAAGCTGGTGGACTGGGCGGTGTTCAGCGTGACGCCGGGGGTGGTGGAGGAGGAGACCGCCGTCCTCACCGGGGAGCAGTGGAAGGCCCTGGACAAGCTCCGGCAGAACGACGGGGGCGGCACCAGAGGCTACCAGTGGCTTAATTTCCATTTTGCGCCCCAAGAGGTCCCGGCGGAGGCCGGGGACGTGTTCCAGGTGGCGGCGGTCATGGAGGACGTGTATGGCCGCACGGCGGTCCGGTCCGGCGGGGCCTTCGGCCTGGACGAGGGCTGGAAGGAGCTGACCAACCTGGACGGGGATACCTCCAATACGGACCCGGAGGGCTGGGTGCTTGAATAGGAAACGGGACTGCAAAAGCAGTCCCGTTTCTTTATTCAGTTGGTGGAGAAAACCTTCCTCCCCTCGCTCCAGACCGCCCGGACGGCGTCCTTCTGCCGCCGGTAGACACAGCGCTCCAGCCGCTCCTGGGCCGTCAGGGGGTGGGGCTGGGGAAGGTCCCCGTCTTCCAGCACAATGGCATGGAGGCGGTTCCCCGGGGCGAAGCCCGGCTGTTCCCCAAAGAACGCCGCCCCGGCGGAGGTCCCCAAGTACCAGCCCTCCGCCACGGTGAGGAAGTCCGTGTCCCAGCCGTCCAGAATCCGCCGGGCCTTGGAGGCCCGGATGGAGGCCGCCACCACGTCGAACATGCTCAGATGGTCCCCTCCGGCGATGTCGCTGCCCAGGGCCACCTTCAGCCCCTCCTTCAGCATCACCCGCACCGGGGCCGTGCCGGAGCAGATATTCTGGTTGGAGTCCGCGCAGTGGACCACCGTCACTCCGGCGGTGCGCATCGCCGCCCGCTCCCGCGCGTCGGACCAGACGCAGTGGGCCATCAGGGTCCGGTCGTTCCAGAGGCCGTATTTCGCGTAGGTCTCCCAATACTGTCCGCAATCAGGATGCAGTTCTTTTACCCATTGGATTTCCCCGGTGTTCTCCGACAGGTGGGACTGGACCGGGAGGCCCCGCTCCGCCGCCAGCTTTCCCAAAAAGTCCATCAGTTCATTGGTGCAGGAGGGGGTGAACCGGGGGGTGAGGATGGGCTTGACGTGCCGGAAGTCCCGGCATTCCTCCAGCCAGCGGAGGGTTTCCCGCTGGGATTCCTCCGTCTCCTCCTGGAGGGCGGGGATGCCGTTGCGGTCCATGTTCACCTTGCCCACGTATCCGGTGACCCCGGCCTTTTCCAGCTCCTCCATCAAAATCAGCGTGGCCTCCCGGTGAAGGGAGGAGAACATGCAAACCCTCGTGGTGCCGTTCTCAATAAGCTCCCGGGCAAGCTTGCGGTAGACCTCCCGGGCGTAGTCCGGGTCGGCGAAGCGGGCCTCGGTGGGGAAGGTGTAGGTGTTCAGCCAGTCCAAAAGCGGCAGGTCCATGCCCATGCCCAGCATAGGATACTGGGGGGCGTGGAGGTGGAGGTCCGCGAAGGACTGCAAAATCAGGGCGTCCCCGTAATCCTCCACCGCCGCCCCGGCGTATTGCTCCGGCAGGGCGGGAAAGACCCCGGTGATGTTGCCGTCCTCCGCCACCAGACAGCCGTTTTCCGTGACGTCCAGCTTCCCCAGGGCCGGAGCGGAGACCACCGTGCCCTTTAAAATGGTAATCGACATGCCAACAACCCCTTTTCTCGTTTTCCGGTACAAAAACAAAAAGGACGCCTGTGCGGTCAGGGAAATCCCCTCCGTACAGACACCCATAGAGAAGCCTTCGGCGGCTCCGTAGAAACGCCCGCGCCATACAGCGGGCTTATATGAGGCCCTTCGCCTTGTATCCAGTTGCATATAGTATACCATGTCCTTCGGAGGAAAGCAAGCACCACTTCTGACCTCTCCGCTTATACTGGCATACGGGCGGTCCGGGACCCATGCGCCGCCCGAATCAAGAATAAGGCGTTGATGTGTATGCTGCGGTCTCTTGGCTGGGCCGCCCTGGGCACGGGCTTCACGTTCCTGATGACCACCCTGGGCGCCGCCATGGTATTTTTTCTCTCCGGGGAGCCGAAGCCCCGGTTTCAAAAGGCGATGCTGGGCTTTGCCGCCGGGGTAATGACGGCGGCCTCCGTGTGGAGCCTGCTCCTGCCCGCCATCGACCAGGCGACGGAGGAGGGGAAGGTCCCCGGCTGGCTTCCGGCGGCGGCGGGGATGCTGCTGGGGGTGGTGTTCCTGGCGGCGCTGGACGGCCTGCTGCCCCGTTTGCGGAGGGAGAAGGAGGTCAATGACGCCTGGCGGCAGAACACCCTTCTCATGACGGCCATCACCCTACATAACGTGCCGGAGGGCATGGCGGTGGGCCTGGCCTTCGCCCTGGCGGCGGCGGGGGAGGGAGCCGCCGGGGCCATGGCCCTGGCCCTGGGCATCGGCATCCAGAATTTCCCGGAGGGGGCGGCGGTGGCCCTGCCCCTGCGGCAGGAGGGCCGGGGGCGGCTGAGGGCCTTTACCGGCGGGATGCTGTCCGGGGCGGTGGAGCCGGTATTCGGCATCCTGGTGGTGCTGATCGCTGCCTGGGCCCACCCTATGATGCCCTGGCTTTTGAGCTTTGCCGCCGGGGCGATGCTGTACGTGGTGGTGGAGGAGCTGGTGCCCCAGGCCCACAGCCGGGCGGGGACCTGCGGGTTTGTCGGCGGGTTCCTGATTATGATGGTGCTGGACGTGGCGCTGGGGTGAAAAACGCGGCGGTTTTAAAACCGCCGCGTTTTACTTCTTCTTCCGGTGCCGCAGGTCATAGAGGAACTTTAGGGTGCGTTCTCCCTCTACCACTCGGCAGAACTTCCCGCAGCCCTCGCAGAGGTCCCGCCCGTTGGACAGAGCGTAGTCCCGCTCTGTCTTGCGGGTGTGGTTCATTCGGTTCCAGCAGTCCAGGCAAAATTCGGCCATTTGTACTCGCCCCTGCCTTAGTCATCTTTTGGATAATTCTATCATAGAGGGAATGCTAAAGTCAAGTTGATTTTACTCAATTAATGACTAAAACTGGCTTGGTGAGTATGAGGATATATGACCTGAACGGCAGATTTAACTGTTCCGGACTCCGCATCCGGGAGAGGCGGACAGAACTCGACCTTTCCCAAGAGCAGCTGGCGGCAAAGCTGCAATTAGCCGGACTTGACATTACACAGAAGGCCATCAGCCGGATTGAGACGGGCCTTCGTGTGGTGGCGGATTTTGAAATCCCCTTTTTCGCCGACGCCTTGGGCGTGTCGCCGCTTTGGCTGTTGCAAAGGGAAGACAACGAATGATGGATTTCTGCGAACGAATACGCGCTTTGCGGGAGGACCGGGATTTGACCCAGACGTTTGTCGCAGAGCTGCTGCATGTGGGACAAAAAACCTACTCGGATTATGAACTTGGCAGGACCCGAATTCCTCTGGACAGCGTGATTATCCTGGCGAAGTACTACAATGTCAGTATGGACTATATCTGCGGTGTCTCAAATGAGTGCCGGCACTTTCCAAGAGCATAGAAAAGACCGAAGGACCTGCATCCTCCGGTCTTTTTATTCAGGTCTTCGCCTTGATCTCCGCCCCGCACTTGGGGCAGGTAATCACAATTTTCCCCTTGCCCGTGGGAACCCGGCAGATGGTCTTGCAGCTCTTGCAGGTAAAATACTTGTGCTCCTTGTCGGCGTGGCGGGCCCTGGCCCCGGCGCTGCGGTTTTTTACGCCGCAGTACCAGTTTACCCACCGCTGATTCTCCATCCGCCGCCGGGAGAGATTCTTGGAAAACGAGCGGAACAAAATCACAATCATCAAAAAGAGCAGCACGCTCTCCAGAACCCGCACGGCCAGCCCCTTCTTCATAAAAAAGCAGACGAGCTCCGCCGCCCACAGGACCAGATACCCCCGGAACAGCGCCTGGTTCAGCTGGTCCCATCCGTTCCGCCCGTACATAAAGCGGGCAATCGCGCCGCCGATTCTCTGGAAGATGCTCATACCCTTGAACTCCTTTGCCGGTCCTGTCGTTTTCTGTTCCCTATATTCTACTCGCAACCAGGCGGACAAACAACCGCTTTGCGCGGAAATTTACAAAATGGTCATTTATTTTCCCCGGGGGCTGTGCTATATTTTAAAGTTGTTAAAAAATATAAAGAAGGAAGTGCAAGCAAATCATGGCAAAAAAACAGTTTAAGGCGGAGTCCAAGCGGCTCCTCGATCTGATGATCAACTCCATTTATACCCACAAGGAGATTTTCCTCCGGGAAATCATCTCCAACGCCAGCGACGCCTGTGACAAGCTCTGCTACCAGGCCCTCACCGACAGCGCCGTGGGGATGGACCGGGGGGATTTCAAGATCGAGATCACCGTGGACAAGGACGCCCGGACCCTGACGGTTTCCGACAACGGCATCGGTATGGACAAGGCGGACCTGGAAAACAACCTGGGCATCATCGCCTCCTCCGGCTCCTACAAGTTCAAGCAGGAGCTGGGAGAGGACGCCAAGGACACCGACGTCATCGGCCAGTTCGGTGTGGGCTTCTACTCCGCTTTCATGGTCTCGGACCAGATCACCGTGGTGACCCGGAAGTACGGGGCGGAGAGCGGGTATAAATGGCAGTCCTCCGGGGCCGACGGCTACACCATTGCCGAATGCGAAAAGGAAACCGTGGGCACCGACATCGTCATGCACGTCAAGGCCGACACGGAGGACGAAAAATACGGCGAGTTCCTGGAGAACTGGAAGCTCCAGGAGCTGGTGCGGAAGTACTCCGACTATATCCGCTTCCCCATCCGCATGGAGGTTTCCAAAACCCGGAAGAAGGAGGACTCCCCGGAGGACAAGCCGGAGTACGAGACCTATACCGAGGTGGAGACCCTGAACTCCATGGTGCCCATCTGGCAGCGGGCCAAGAGCGAGGTCACCGCCGAGGAGTACAACAAGTTCTACCGGGACAAGTTCCACGACTACGCCGACCCCCAGCGGGTGATTCCCGTCTCCGTGGAGGGCAGCGTCACCTACAAGGCCCTGCTCTTCGTCCCCGGGGCCGCGCCCTTCGACTATTACACCAAGGAGTTCGAGAAGGGGCTTCAGCTCTACTCCAACGGCGTGCTGATCATGGACAAGTGCGCCGACCTCCTGCCGGAGCACTTCCGCTTCGTCCGGGGCGTGGTGGACTCCCCGGATCTGAGCCTGAACATCTCCCGGGAGCTTCTCCAGCACGACCGGCAGCTGAAGGTCATCGCCGGGAACCTGGAGAAGAAGATCAAGGCGGACCTGGCGAAATTCCTGGCGGAGGACCGGGAGGGGTATCAGACCTTCTGGAAGAACTTCGGCCGCCAGCTGAAATACGGCGTGGTGAACGAGTACGGCCGCCACAAGGACCTGCTCCAGGACCTGCTGCTGTTTTACTCCTCCACGGAGAAAAAGCCCGTCACGTTGGACGAATACGTCTCCCGGATGAAGGAGGACCAGAAATATATTTATTACGCCGCCGGGGAGACGGTGGACAAGATTGACAAGCTGCCCCAAACCGAGGGCCTGCGGGACGCGGGGACGGAAATCCTCTACTTCACCGAGGAGGTGGACGAGTTCTGCGCCCAGACTCTGCGGACTTACAAGGAGAAGGAATTCCGCTCCGTGCTGGACCAGGAGATCGAGGAGGGCGCGGAGAAAAAGGCCGAGGAGGAGGCCGAGGCCCACAAGAGCGCCTTTGACTTTGTAAAGGAGGCCCTGGGGGACAAGGTGAAGGAGGTCAAGGCCAGCGCGAGGCTGAAATCCCACCCCGTCTGCCTCACCGCCGGGGAGGGCCTGAGCTTCGAGATGGAGAAGTATTTCCAGGCCGTCCAGCCCGACGCGTCCATCAAGGCGGACCGGATTCTGGAGCTGAACGTGGAGCACCCCGCCTTCCAGGCCCTGGAGGCCGCCGTGGAGGCGGACCCGGAGAAGGCGAAAACCTACGCCGCCCTGCTGTATAACCAGGCGCTGCTGATTGCGGGACTGCCCCTGGAGGACCCCTCCGGCTATACCGATTTGGTGTGCGGATTGATGAAATAAGCGCTTGCGTGCCCCGGCGAAAGCCGGGGTGCGTTTCTCAAACGGGATATGCTCCGCCGCCCCTTGACAGCGGGGCGGCGGAATGCTATACTCACATAGTTCTAAAAAGAACAGTTTGAAAAAGAACAAAGGAGGGCGGGCCTATGATCACCATTGCCCAGCTTACCCGTCTGCCCCGGAAGTTTTCAAAATACTACGACCGGCAGTTTCTCCCCCTGCTGGAAAAGACGGGAATCTCTATGCGGGAGCTTCACGTCCTCCTCTTCCTGGCCAACCACCCCGGCCAGGACACCGCCCGGGACGTGACGGAGCTGCGGGGCCTGGCGAAGTCCCAGGTTTCCCAGGCGGTGGAGGCGCTGACAGGCCGGGGCCTTCTGGCCCGGCGGGCCGACGGGGAGGACCGGCGGGTCGTCCACCTGGAAATCACGGAACAGGGCGCGCCTCTGGCCCGGGAGGCCCAGGCGGTCCAGGCCGCCTGCGGGCGGCGGCTGCTGGCGGGGCTGACGGAGGAGGAGCAGGCCGTGTTCCTGGCTCTGCTGGAGCGGGTGCTGCGGGAGACGGAAAAATTGAGCGTGGAAAAGGAGCGTTTATCATGAATCAAAAAAGTGTGGACCTGGGCAGCGGGAAGGTAAGCAGGCTCCTGTTCTCCCTGGCCCTGCCCACCATCACCTCTCAGATTGTCAATATGCTCTATAACCTGGTGGACCGAATTTACATCGGCCACATGAAGCCTGTGGACACGGTGGGGGCCCTGGCCCTCACCGGGGTGGGGGTCTGCCTGCCCATCATCATGATCATTTCCGCCTTCGCCGCCCTGGTGGGCATGGGCGGCGCGCCCCGGGCCTCCATTCAGGAGGGGCGGGGGGACCCGGAGGGCTCCCAGAGGATCATGGGCAACAGCTTCACCCTGCTGGTGATCACCGCCGTTGTACTGACGGTGGTATTCCAGAATTTTGCCGAGCCCCTGCTGCTGACCTTCGGGGCCAGCGGGAACACCATTGGCTACGCCCTGGACTATCTGAAGATTTACACCATGGGCACCCTCTTTGTCCAGGTGACCCTGGGCATGAACGCCTATATTACCGCCCAGGGCTTCACCACCGTCAGCATGAAAACCGTCCTCATCGGCGCGGGGCTGAACACGCTGCTGGACCCCATTTTCATCTTTGGCTTCGGCCTGGGGGTCCGGGGCGCGGCCCTGGCGACGATCCTCTCCCAGGCGGTTTCCGCCGCGTGGGTGCTCCGCTTCCTCACCGGGCCGAAGACCAAGTGGCGGCTGCGGAGGGAATACCTGCGGCCCCGGCCAAAGGTATTCCTGCCCTGCCTGGCCCTGGGGCTGTCCCCCTTTATCATGCAGTCTACGGAAAGCCTCATCGCCGTGTGCTTCAACTCCTCGCTGCTGAAATACGGCGGGGATTTGGCGGTGGGGGCCATGACGGTGCTGACCAGCATGATGCAGTTCGCCATGATGCCCCTCCAGGGTTTGACCCAGGGCTGTCAACCCATCATCAGCTACAACTTCGGCGCGCGGAACGCCCGGCGGGTGAAGGACGCTTTCGCCTGCCTGCTGAAATCCTGCGTAGTTTACTCGGCAGTCCTCTGGGCGGCGGTGCAGCTGTTTCCGCGGGTGTTCGTGCAGATTTTCAACAACACCCCGGAATTGGTGGATTACGCCGCCTGGGCCCTGCGCATTTACATGGGCACCACCTGCCTCTTCGGCGTCCAGATCGCCTGCCAGCAGACCTTCGTGGCCCTGGGAAACGCCAAGACCTCTTTGTTCCTGGCGGTGCTGCGGAAGATCATCCTGCTGATCCCCCTCATCTATATCCTGCCGAACTTTTGCGCCGATAAGACCTTCGCCGTCTTCCTGGCGGAACCGGCGGCGGACTTCCTGGCGGTGACCGCCACCGCCTCCATGTTTGCCGTTCAGTTTAAACGGAGCATGGCGGAATTGGAGGGGAGCGCTGAAAAATGAGAATCGGGAAGCCGGGCCAGACGGTCCGGCTTCTTTTTTGGAAATGGGAGGCTTGGCTGTGCGGCTCCGCTTTTGTGAAAGGACGAATGGCCGCGGGAGAGAGGAAGCGCCGCCTCCCGCAGACGGGACAGCGCAGCTCCGCAGCCCGCGCTAGTTAAGCTAGCGGGTACAATTGGAAGCGGGCTGGAAAAATATGAAAAATTTCGGCGATTTATCCAAAGATTTCCGCAGCGGCTTGTGCTAAAATCCAGGGCGTTGGGATAGATTTAAAATATTTCGCAAAAACTACTTGCAATATAAACGCAAATCGTGTAATATGGTTTTAGAAACTATATTACACGGTATAAGCAGCTTGCGCTGAGGAGGAGCATTATGGAGGCCGTTTTGACGAAACAGGAATTGCAGCGGGCCCGCCTGCGGGCGGTCCGCCGGGCGAAAATACAGGCCCGGAACGAGCCACCCCGGCTGACGCTGGGGGCGGAGGTCTTCAACGCCGTGAGCCACGGCCTGGGGGCCCTGGGCGCGGCGGCGGCGCTGACGCTGCTGCTGCTCCGGTCCCAGGGGGCTATGGAGCTGCTGGCCTCCTGCGTTTACGGAATCAGCATGGTGGCGATGATGCTGATGAGCTGCGTCTACCACGCCATGCCCGCCGGCTCCCAGGTGAAGCGGGTCTGCCGGAGGTTCGATTACACGTCCATCTATCTGCTGATCGGCGGCACCTTCGCCCCGATTCTGCTGGTGTATTTGGGCGGAGCCGCCGGGGTGGCCATCTTTTGCGTCCAGTGGGCGGTTATCCTCACCGGCGTGACGCTGGTGATGGTCTTCGGCCCGGGCCGCTGGCGGGCCCTGCACTTCACGCTGTATTTCCTCATCGGGTGGAGCGGGCTGGTATTCCTGCCCCGGATGTACCTTTACAGCCGGACCCTGCTGTGGTTCATCTTCGCGGGGGGGCTGGCCTACACCCTGGGGATGATCCCCTTCGCCGGGAAGAGGAAGTATGACCACTGTGTCTGGCACATCTTCGTCCTGGCGGGGGCGGCCCTGCACTGGGTGGGCATTTACACCCAGATCTACGCCCTCCGCTGACCCAGGCCAAGCCGGAAATCCGGACTCCATCCTCCCGGGAATGGGGTCCGGATTTTTTTCGCGCCCTCCGGGCATCAAGGACGTGTTAAAGTTTGGGCCGGGAAAGGATCTACGCAAGCGTTTTCGCTCTTGAAAGACTTGACTTTTCCGGAGGAGTTACTATAATCAAACCGTAGCAAATCCACGCCCCCTGCCCGCGGGCCTGGGCGGGGGAGCTTGGGAGAGAGGGGATGCTTGATGAAAGAACATAAAAAGGGCCTGGCGCTGTGGCTGGCCGCAGTCCTGGCGCTGCTGGCGGGCGCGCTGCTGGCGGGGTCTCCCGGCCGGACGGAAACCGTGAAGGAGGCCATGCGGGACGCCGTGCTCCACGATGTGAACCGGATCAGCCTCTTCGGGCTGAAGGAGGTGAACCCGGGGCTGATCTCCGCCTTTACGGTGACGCTGATGCTGCTCCTGGCCGCCGCCTGTATCCGGGTCTTCGTGATTCCGAGGTTCCAGTACAGGCCGGGGAAATTTCAAATGCTGCTGGAGGAGGTGGTGGGCCTTTTCAGCGGCATGGCGAAAGGCAGCAGCCCCCACCGATGGGGCTTCCTGGGGGCCTATATCTTTGCCGCCGGGGCCTACATCTTCGTGGGGACGCTTTTCGAGCTGCTGGGCCTCCAGGCCGTCACGGTCCACGGCCACCCCATCACCCTGCCTGCTCCCCTGTCCGACGTGAACGCCGCCATTGCCATGGGGACCTTTTCCTACTTGACGATTCTCTCCGGCGGCATCGCGGTGAACGGGGTAAAGGGCGTGGGGAAGACGCTGAAGGAGTTCTCCCTGCCCATTTCCATGAGCTTCCGGCTCTTTGGCGCCCTGCTCAGCGGGCTGCTGGTGACGGAGCTGGTGTACTACTACGTGAGCCTGAGCTTTGTGCTGCCGGTGATTGTGGGCGTGCTGTTCACCCTGCTTCACGCGCTGATTCAGACGTATGTGCTGACCATGCTGACGGCCCTGTACTACGGCGAGGTGTCCGAGCCCTCCCCGCCGAAGGAGAAGAAAAAGCGCCGGGCCGCCTGAGCGGGGCCTGAAAACAAACATAATGGGAGGATTTTTGTGATGAACGAGTTTGTAAAGAAGCTGTGGATGCTGGGCCTGGTGCTGCTGCTGGCGGCGGCCCTGGCCGTGCCCGCCCTGGCGGCGGAGGAGGAAACCGGGGCGCCCAACGCCCAAGAGGAGGTCCAGGGAGAGGACGCCTCCGGCGGAAAGGGCCTGGCCTCCGCCGTGGCCATCGGCCTGGCGGCCCTGGGCGGCGGCCTGGGCATGGGCATCGCCACCGGCAAGGCGGTGGAGAGCATCGGACGCCAGCCGGAGGCCGAGAGCAAGATTCGGACCATGCTGATGCTGGGCCTGGTCTTTATTGAGACGGCCATCATCTACGCCCTGCTGGTGGTCATCCTCATCATCTTCGTGTTGTAAGGCAGGTGGAGGCTGTGAATATTCCCCTGAATGTTGACTGGCAGCAGATTCTGCTGCACTGGATGAACCTGGCGATTCTCACCGGCGGGCTGTACTTCCTGCTCTACAAGCCGGTGAAGCAGTTCATGGAAAAGCGGGAAGCCTATTACCGGGATTTGGAGGATCAGGCCGCCGGGAAGCTCCGGGAGGCGGAGGAGCTGAAAGCCGCCTACCGGGCCAAGCTGGACGGGGCGGAGGAGGAGATCCACCAGGCCCGGGCCAAGGCCCAGGCGGCGGTCCAGCAGTCCGTGGAGGAGCAGATGGCCCAGGCGAAGCAAATTGTCGCCAAGGCCAAGGAGGAGGCCGCCAGCAGCCGGGAGCAGATCATCCGGGAGTCCCAGCGGGAGCTCCGGGAGCTGACGGTGGCCGCGGTGAAGAAGCTGACGGTGAAGGCCGACACGGACCTCTTCGACCAATTCCTGAATTTGGCGGAGGGAGGAGGAGCCCATGAGGACCACTAGAGGCAGCCTCAAGGCGGAGCTCCGCAGCGCCGTCAAGCCCACGGAGGAACAGCTCCGGCGCTTTGAGAAATTTCTGGCGGACAAGTACAAACGGAAAATTCCCCTGCAATGGGAGGAGGACCCGGCGCTGAAGCAGGGCTTCCGCCTCCAGGTGGGGGCGGACATGTACGACTGGACCTTGCAGGGCCGGGTGCGGCAGTTCCGGGACTATGTCCGGGGACTGGAAAGCGGGTCCAACGACATCCTGCCCCTGATGCGCCAGGCGGTGGAGGACTGGACCGTGGCCGTGGCCCCCGAGGAGATCGGCGAGGTGACGGCGGTGGACGGCGAGATCGCCTCCGTCAAGGGCCTGGACCACGCCCAGTATGGCGAGATTTTGCTGTTCAGCTCCGGCGTGAAGGGCATGGTCCAGGATCTGCGCCGGGACGGCGTGAGCTGCATCCTCTTCGGCAGCGGCGAGGAGGTTTCCGCCGGAAGCATGGTCCGCCGGACGCTGAAAACCGCCGGCATGCCGGTGGGCGAGGGCTTCCTGGGCCGGGTGGTGAACGCCCTGGGCGTCCCCGTGGACGGCAAGGGAAAAATCATCGCGGAGGCATACCGGCCCATCGAGACCCCGGCCCCCGGCATTCTGGACCGCCAGCCGGTGAACACTCCCATGGAGACGGGCCTTTTGGCCATCGACTCCATGTTCCCCATCGGCCGGGGCCAGCGGGAGCTGATCATCGGCGACCGCCAGACCGGAAAGACGGCCATCGCCCTGGACGCCATCTTGAACCAGAAGGGAAAGGACGTGGTGTGCGTCTATGTGGCCATTGGGCAGAAGACCGGCAGCGTGGCCCAGATTGTGGAGAACCTGAGCCACCGGGGGGCCATGGAGTACACCGCCGTGGTCACCGCCCCGGCCAGCGCCTCCGCCGCCCTTCAATATATCGCGCCCTACGCGGGCTGTGCCCTGGGGGAGCACTTTATGCGCCAGGGCCGGGATGTGCTGATTGTCTACGACGATTTGAGCAAGCACGCCATCGCCTACCGGACACTGAGCCTCCTTTTGGAGCGCTCCCCCGGGCGGGAGGCCTACCCCGGCGACGTGTTCTACCTCCACTCCCGCCTTTTGGAGCGGGCGGCCCACCTCTCCGACGAGCTGGGGGGCGGCAGCATGACCGCCCTGCCCATTGTGGAGACTCAGGCGGGGGACGTGTCCGCCTATATCCCCACCAACATCATTTCCATCACCGACGGGCAGATCTTCCTGGAGAGCGATCTGTTCTTCGCGGGCCAGCGGCCCGCCGTCAACGTGGGCCTCTCCGTCTCCCGGGTGGGCGGCGACGCCCAGACCAAGGCCATGAAGAAGGCCGTGGGAACCCTCCGGCTGGATCTGGCCCAGTACCGGGAGATGGAGGTCTTCACCCAGTTTTCCAGCGACCTGGACGACGCCACCAAGCGCCAGCTCCGCTACGGCCAGGGCCTGATGCGCCTTTTGCGCCAGCCCCGGTACGCGCCGCTGTCCCAGCACCAGCAGGTCATCATCCTGGTGGCCGCCATGGCCCGCGTGTGTCAGGACGTGCCCCTGGAGCGGATGGACGCCTTCCGGGCCCATCTGCTCTCGGAGGTGGAGGCGGAGGCCCCGGATCTGTGCAGCCGCGTGGACCGCACCGGCCGGCTGAGCCCGGAGGACCGGGAGGAGATAGCCGGCCTGGCGAGGCGGGCTTTGGAGAGCTTCGCCGGAAGGAAGGACGGCTGACATGGCGGGAACCAAGGAGCTCAAGACCCACATCGAGAGCGTGGGAGAGACCCGGAAAATCACCAACGCCATGTATTTGATCGCCTCCACCAAGCTCCGCCGGGCCCGGCAGGAGCTGGACCAGACCCGGCCCTATTTCGAGGCCCTCCGGGGGGAAATCCGGCGGATTTTCCGCACGGCCTACAACGTGGACAGCCGCTTCTTCTACCCGATGGGCAGCGACGCGCCCCTGAAGGGAACCTATGGCTGCCTCCTCATCACCGCCGACAAAGGCCTGGCGGGGGCCTATAACCAAAACGCCATCCGGGTGGCCCAGGAGCTTTTGGAGCGGCACCCGGACACGAAGCTGTTTGTTGTGGGAGAGTATGGGCGGCGGTTTTTCGACCAGCGGAAAATCCCCATTGAGCACAGCTTCCTCTACACCGCGCAAAACCCCACCATGGCCCGGGCACGGGAGATCAGCGCGCTGCTGCTGGACGGCTTTGACCGGGGGGAGCTGAAGGAGATCTACCTCATTTACACGGACATGGAAAGCGCCATGAGCGCCCAAGCCCGCTCCACCCGGCTCCTGCCCTTCCACCGGACCCACTTCGCCGGAGCCCCGGCGGGGGAGGGGGCCATGACGGAGCGCTTCGAGTTCTACCCCGATGTGGGGACCGTGCTGAACAGCGTTATGCGGAGCTATGTCACCGGCTTTATCTACAGCGCCCTGATTGACAGCTTCTGCTGCGAGCAGAACGCCCGGATGAGCGCCATGGACAACGCGGACCGGAACGCGGAAAAGCTCCTGGGGGAGCTGTCCCTCCAGTATAACCGGGTCCGGCAGGCGGCCATTACCCAGGAGATTACGGAGATCTCCGCCGGGGCCCGGGCCCAGCGCCAAAAGAAGGGGAGGTAACCGAATTTGGAAAGAGGCATTATTGTACAGATATCCGGCCCTGTGGTGGACGTGGATATCCAAAGCGGAGAGCTTCCCCGGCTGCGGGAGGAGCTGACCGTGGAGAAGGACGGCGGCCTCCGGGTGATGGAGGTGGCCCAGCATGTGGGGAAGCGCACAGTGCGCTGCGTCATGCTCTCCCCCAGCGAGGGCCTGGCCCGGGGCCTGGCGGTGGACGTGCCGGATAAGACCATCGAGGTGCCCGTGGGCACGGCCACCCTGGGGCGGATGTTCAACGTCCTGGGCCAGCCCATCGACGGCGGCGGCCCCGTGCCCGAGGGCACGCCGAGAAAGAGCATCTACCGCAAGCCCCCCGCCTTTGACGAGCAGAGCCCGGCGGTGGAGATTCTGGAGACGGGCATCAAGGTCATCGACCTCTTGGAGCCCTATCCCCGGGGAGGCAAGATCGGCCTCTTCGGCGGCGCGGGCGTGGGCAAGACCGTCCTCATTCAGGAATTGATTCACAACGTGGCCACGGAGCACGGCGGCTACTCCATCTTCACCGGCGTGGGAGAGCGCTCCCGGGAGGGCAACGACCTCTGGCGGGAGATGCGGGAGAGCGGCGTCAGCGAGAAAACCGCCCTGGTCTTCGGGCAGATGAACGAGTCCCCCGGCGTTCGGATGCGGGTGGCCCTGGCGGGGCTCACCATGGCGGAGTACTTCCGGGACAAGGAGCGCAAGGACGTGCTGCTTTTCATCGACAACATTTTCCGCTTCGTCCAGGCGGGCAGCGAGGTATCGACCCTCCTGGGCCGGATGCCCTCCGCCGTGGGCTATCAGCCGACGCTGGCCAACGAGATGGGAGAGCTTCAGGAGCGGATCACGTCCACCAAAAACGGCTCCGTCACCTCCGTCCAGGCGGTCTACGTCCCCGCCGACGACCTGACGGACCCGGCTACGGCGACCACCTTCGCCCATTTGGACGCGACGACGGTGCTGAGCCGGAAGATCTCCGAGCAGGGCATCTACCCGGCGGTGGACCCCCTGGCCTCCTCCTCCCGGATTTTGGAGGCGGACGTGGTGGGAGAGCGGCATTACCGCGTGGCCCGGACCTGCCAGGAGATTTTGGAAAAGTACATGGAGCTTCAGGACATCATCGCCATCCTGGGCATGGACGAGCTCAGCGAGGAGGACCAGAAGACCGTGGCCCGGGCCCGGCGGCTCCAGCGTTTCTTTGCCCAGCCCACGACGGTGGCGGAGAAGTTCACCGGCATCCCCGGGGTCTACGTCCCCTTGAAGGACACCCTGGAGAGCTTTGAAAAGCTGGTAAACGGCGAGCTGGACCAGTACCCGGAGGCGGCCTTCTACAACGTGGGTACCTGGCGGGACGTGGTGGAGAAGGCGAAAAAGATCGAGGCGGGTGAGGCGTGATGGAAGTCTTTCAGGCCCACATCCTGGCGGCGGACCGCTCCTTCTATGAGGGGCCCTGCGTCAGCCTGACCGTCCCCACCAGCGACGGGGAGCAGGGCATCCTGGCTCATCACAGCGACATGATCGCCGCCGTGCTGCCGGGGACTCTGCGCTACCAGACCCCGGAGGGGCCCGTCCAGCTGGCCGCAGTGTCCGGCGGCATGGTGAAGATTGAGAAAAACGAGGTCCTGGTGCTGGTGGACTCCGTGGAGCGGCCGGAGGAAATCGACGCCGCCCGGGCCCGCCGGGAGGCCGACGAGGCACGGGAGGCCATGCTCCAGAAGAAGAGCCGCCAGGAGTACCAGCTGGCCCAGGCCACCCTGGCCCGGGCCATGAACCGCCTGCGGGTGAAGGGTACGGAAATCAAATAGCAAATAGAGCGAAACGCGCCTCTCCCCAGATGGGAGGAGGCGCGTTTTTTCACGGCAGCAGAGGCAGGCACACCACCAGCTGGAACCGCCCGCCTCCGGCCCGGGTCTCCAGGGACCCGCCCAGGCGCTCCGCGATTTCCCGCATCCCCGCCAGGCCGAAGCCGTGGGACGTCCTGTCCGCCTTGGTGGTGGCAAGGTCCGGGGCCAGCTCCCCGGCGTAGGCGTTTTCCACCCGGAGCATGAAAAGGCCCTTTTCCGCCCGGCAGCGGAGGGTGACGGTCTTGTCCTCCGCTTCCTCCGCCGCCTCCATGGCGTTGTCCGCGGCGTTTCCCAGCAGGGCGCACAGGTCCACCTCCGCCAGGGGCAGGTCCTTGGGCAGGGACACGGAAAAGTCCGCCGTGAGGCCCGAGCGGCCCATGGCCTCCGCCTTGGCGGAGAGGACGGCGTTGGCCGCGTCGTTTTCGCACAGCCGCTTCCCGCCCCGGAGGGCGGGGGAGTCGGCAAGCTGGTCGATGTATTGCAGGGCCTTGCCGTCCTCCCCCATGTCCACCAGGCCCCGGAGGGCCGTCAGGTGGTTCCGCAGGTCGTGGCGGAGGGTGCGGACCTGCCGCTCCTCCCGCTGGAGGCCTTGGTAGTAGCTTTCCCGGAGGGAGGCCAGCTTGTCCGCCTCCTCCAGCCGCTGGTGGTTTTCCAGTACCAATATGGCGTACAGCAGGGCCAGGGAGGTGAGGAAGATAAAGGGGAGCACCGCTACCCCCAGATTCATAATCAGGCCGTGGAGAAGAGCGTTGCTGTAGATATAATCCGACTGGAGAAGGGGCAGCAGCACCACCGCCAGCAGCGAGCTGAAGGGCATGGCGGCCAGGAGCAGCACCAGATTCCAAAACCGGGGGGAGAGCTGGGGCGGGCGCTTTGGCAGGTGTTTCCGCGGCGCCAGGTACAGCAGGGCCCAGACGGCGAGGCGGATGAATTTACTGCTGTAGTAATACAGATCGTCCAGGCCGAAGTTGGCCATAATGGGGCCATAATAGGTATCCAGCACGGCGTTGACGGACATGATGAGGCAGAAAAAGATGACCGTCAGCGTCAGCCGCCCGGCCCGGTCCCCCTTGGAGGCCAGCAGGAGCACGGGGAAAAAGAACAGCAGGATGAACAGCAGATTGGTGTCCCCCAGCCAAATCACCATGTCGGAGATGCTGCCCAGAAACAGGACCAGCGCGATTCGCCAGCCCCGCCGGGGTTTCACCGCCAAAAAGGCGGACACGATCCGAAAGAGGAAGAAGCCGCTGGTAAACACCAGGATCAGCCAGAACCAATTTTGAAAGCAGAGCAGCAGGTATTCCGCCAGGCTGATTAAAAACGTTGAAGCCATGGCCTAGCCCTCCAGGGCCGTCCGGGCCAGGGCGGCCAGGGCGGCGGAGCGGCAGGCCCGGCTGACGGGAAGCGCCTCGCCGCCCACAAAGACCTGGCTTCCCTCCATCCGCTCTACGGCGGCGGTGCGGACCAGATAGCGCTGGTGGACCCGGACGAAGGACTCTCCCACGTCCCGCTCCACGTCGTCCAGCTTGCCGTAAAAGGTATAGGTCCGGACGGCGGAGACGCAGGTGACCTGCCGCCGGTCGGAGGCGAAATAGAGAATGGTCTTCTTGGGAATCCGGTACAGCGTCTCGCCGCTGCGGCAGAGGAAGGCCTGGTCCCCCTCCCGGAGGCGGGCCTCCGCCGCCCGGTCCAGCACGCCGTCCAGCTGGTCCGGCTTGGGGGGCTTCATCAGGTAGCCCAGGGCCCCCACGGAATAGCCGTCGAACACGTAGTCCGTGTAGCCGGTGACAAAGACCAGCAGCAGCCCCTCGTCCGCCTCCCGGAGGCGGCGGGCGGTCTCCATGCCGTTCAGCTCCCCCATTTCAATGTCCAAAAATACCAGGTCCAGCTCCCCGGCGTGGCTGCCCAGCCAGCGGAGGAGGCCCTCCCCGGAGGAGAATTCAAAAAAGGACGTGTCCGCCCCGCTCCGCCGCCGCTCCAGAGCCCGCTCCAACGCGGCCCGGAGGGCGACGCGGGCGTCGGCGCTGTCGTCGCAGATGCCGATTCGCAGCATGGTATCATCTCCTTGTGGTTTGCTGGGGCTATTATAGCACATTCCCGGCGGTTCGCCAAACCAATTATGACGGCAAAAGCGCCAAAGATGACGCCGCTTGCGCCGGAGCCCCCAAACTTTACAACAGACCCGCCAAAGAGAGCGGACCCGTTTGCGGGGGCCGTTTTTTTGCGCTATTCTGGCAATGGAAGCGGACGTAAGCATTTACAGCCGGACTTCCGTATCAATCGCTGTCACAGAATAGAGGAAGTGCTTGCTATGAATTGGAATTCCATCCGCGCCGCCCTGACCACCCCCACGGAGGTCCCCCGGCAGGGGCCCCGGCTGCAAACGAATTTGGACACGGACCTTTTGAAGCTCGCCGCCATCGTCTCCATGCTTATCGACCATGTGGGCGGCGCCTTCTTTCCGGAGGTCGGGGCCTTCCGCTGGATTGGGCGGCTGGCGTTCCCGATTTTCTGCTACTGCCTGACCGTGGGACTGCTGTACACCCGAAACATCAAGCGGTATCTGGGCCGCCTGGCGGTGTTCGCCGTGGTCTCCCAGCCCTTCTACGTCCTGGCCTTCCACCCCCATGACTGGATGGTGGACCGGAACTGGAGCAACTGGAACATCTTCTTCACCCTGTTTTTGTCCCTCCTGGCCATGTACGGGCTGAAGGAACGGAAGTGGTGGCTGTTCCTGGGGGCCTTCTTCGCGGTGAGCTGGTGGAACTTCGACTATTCCGGCATCGGGATTCAATTGATGCTGATTTTCTTCCTCTGCCGGAACCACCCCAAAATTGGCGCGGCCCTCTATGTGCTGACCTACCTGCCCTGCCTCTGGGGCGGCTATCTGGAGGACCCGCTGGCCTTGAAGCTGGGCGGCTTCGCCGTGGACTGGGCTGTGGTTGCCCTGCTGGCCGCGCCGCTGATCTTCCTCCCCACCCGCTCCGGGCTGAAAATCCCCAAGTGGTTCTTCTACGCCTTCTATCCCGCCCATCTCGCCGTCATTGCGGCAATTCAATTCATGCTGTAAGAAAGGATGACTATGATGCTGACTGTAGAAAATCTGTGCAAATCCTATCAAGTGGGAAAGACCTCCTATGAGGTGCTGAAGGGAGTCTCCCTTCAAGTGGGAAAGGGTGAGTTCGTGGCCGTTATGGGCCCCTCCGGCTCCGGCAAAACCACCCTCTTGAACTGTATCTCCTGCTACATCCCCGCCGACTCCGGCAGTATCCGCCTGGGGAAAACCGAGCTGGCCCGCCTGGGGGAGGACGCCCTGGCGGAGGTCCGCAACAAGCAGCTGGGCTTCGTTTTTCAGGACTTCCTCCTGCTGGACGGCCTGACGGTGCGGCAGAACATCCTGCTCCCCGCCATCATCGGCGGCGTCGTCTCCGGCATGACGGAGCAGCGGGCGGACCAGCTCTGCGAGGTCTTTGGCATCGCGGGCATCCGGGACAAATATCCGGCGGAGATCTCCGGCGGCGAGAAGCAGCGCACCGCCGTGGCCCGGGCCCTTATCAACCACCCCCTGCTGATTCTGGCCGACGAGCCCACGGGCAACCTGGACTCCAAGTCCACCCGGGCCGTCATCCGCTCCTTTGAGCAGGCCAAGCAGGCCCTGGAGGCCACGATTTTCATGGTGACCCACGACTCCTACGCCGCCTCCTTCTGCGACCGGGTGGTGATACTCCGGGACGGCGTGGTCTGGAAGGTGCTGGAGAAGGGGGCCACGGAGCGGGAGACGTTCCAGGACCAGCTTCTGGACGCGGTCCGGGAAATGGGGAGGGAATAACCATGCGCCATTTTTCCGAAGTTTATGCCCTGATGCGCCGGAGGAACAAGAAGCAATACGCGCTCCTCTCGGGCTGCTGCTTTTTCTCCGTGCTGCTGATTACGGCCTACGTCTGCATGATGCGGGCCCCCACCATCCTGAACGTCCTCCCCGAGGGGGGCGACAGCCGCAAGCAGGTCATGATGATCTTCACCCTGGCGGTCATCGGCTGCGCCGTGTTCACCACCTACGCCTCCGGCCTCTTCTTCCGGCAGAAGTCCCGGGAGACCGGCGTGTTCCTGGCCCTGGGGGCCACCCGGGCCCAGGTGCGGGGGGAGCTGTACCGGGAGCTGGGAGTGATCTCCCTGGGCTCCTGCGCCGCCGGGGCTCTTCTGGGCGGGCCGCTGGCCTGGGTGCTGTGGCAGGTGTTCCGTCTCTGCGTGGTGGATACGGAGGAGATGCGGCTGGTGTTTGACCCGAACGCCTATGTATTGTCCCTGGCCTTCTCCGCCTTTGTCATCGCCATGATGTTCTTCCTGGGGAGCCGGTCCGTGAAGCGGACCAACATCATCGACATTGTCCAGGAGTCCCACAAGTCCGAGCCCATCCGGGATGTCCCCCGGTGGTACGGGCCCGTTGGCATCGGCCTGCTGGCCCTGGGGGGCTTTCTGGGCTATATGTCCTCCGTCTTCTTCATAAGCATTCTCCACTGGTATCCCCCCGAGGGGCTGACCGCGGTCTTTTACGTCCCCGCTTTGATTGGCCTCTATATGATTCTCCTGCACACGGTGGTCAACGGCTGGAACGGGAAAAAGAAGCTCTACAAGGACCTGATCGCCACCAGCCAGATGCGCTTTCAGGGCCGCCAGACGGTGCGGAACATGCTGGTGATGACCCTGCTGATTGCCGGCGCGTACTTCGGCAGCTTCTACACCCCCATGCTGGGCACCGGGTCCATGATTGAATACGATACCCGGCCTGTGGACTATGTGTATAACTTCCGGGCGGACCAGGACATCCCCCTGGAGGAGGAGGTCCTGGCCCTGGCGGAGGAGTACGGCGTGACCGTCACGGACTTCGCCGCCGTCCCCATGCTCCGCCTGGCGGTGGACGGCGAGGACCACATTGAGGAGGAGGGCCCCATGGGCACCACCTGGCGCGCGGAGTACAAAGAGGTCTTGAGCACCGAGCTGTTTCTTTCCGCCTCCGGCTACGAGGCTTTGACGGGGGAGCATGTGGACCTGGCCGGCGGCGAGATTCGCGGCGTCGTCGACACGGAGGGGAGCAAGCTGGGCTTTGCCCCGGACAAGAGCCTTGTGACCAACTATCTGACCGGGGAACAGCTCCCCGTCACGTCCCTGGAGCCCCTGCGCTATGACAGCCTCTTCGGGCGCTATGTGATGAACGACGCCGACTTTGCCGCCCTGGGGGCGGGCCTGACGGAGGAGTGGCGGGAGACCCAGGTCTGCTTCAACGTGGAAAACTGCGAGGAGACCTATGACTTCGCCAAAGCCCTGTTCAACGAGATTGTGGACCACTCCACCATCGAGGTGGCCCAGTTTGACGGCTGGGACCCGGTGGTCCGGGACCAGTACCTGGCGGAGGAGGGCGCTTACTTCCTGGACCGGGAGAACTGCGCGGAATACGGCTTTACCGTCATCGACTACGCTCAGCGGGACAGCTCCGCCTTCCGGATGGACTGGCAGTACATGCCTGCGTTCCGGATTTTGGACAGGATGGACTTTGTAAAGACGATGGCGGTGTTCCTCATCCTCTTTGTCTTTGTGGCTGTGGTGTGCTTTGCCGCCGTGTTTGTGATTGCCTATACCCGGTGCATGACCATTGCCCTGACAAACCGGAAGGTCTACGACGACCTCAGGCATTTGGGGGCCTCCAACGCCTATCTCCGCCGCTCCATCCGGGGGCAGGTGAAGCGGGTGTTCCTGGTGCCCGCCCTGGCGGGCACGGGGTTGATTTACGCCTTTTATGTCATGATTATGTACTTCAACGGCAGTCCCGCGGGTATTACGCCCAGCGAGGCGGCGGGCCTCCTGGCCAACCTGGCGGTGGTGGCGGCGGTGTCCGCCCTGATCTACGGCGTGTACCGCCTGACCCTGGCCCAGGTGTGCCGGGCCCTGGACATCCGGCGGTGAGCCTCCAAAAGACGGCAAAGCGGCGCGGGGACAAGTCCCCGCGCCGCCGGCGCTTACAGGATGCTTTTTTCCGCGTGGATCTTCATGGACTGCTGCGGGGTCATGGCGAAATAGTCGTAGATGGTTTCGCTGCCGCTGTCCCCCCAGGTGGTGTCGATGTGGTACTCCGTGCCGTCCAGAATGGCCACGGACCAGATGTGGTCCCCCTGGATGATGGTGGAGCATTGGATGCCCTCCAGCTTTAGAAGCAGGTTGTAGGCCCCGGTGTAGCCGTCGCAGACGGCGGTCTTTTTGGCGAAGAGGCTGTAGGGAATGTGGCTGAGGGAGTCGTCCTTGGCGTGGTAGTCGTAGGCGCAGTTGTCGCAGATCCAGTCGTAGTAGACCAAGGCCTTTTCCTTCTCCGTCATGTCCAGGCGGAGGGCCCCCTCCTCCCAGAGCCGGTCGTGGACGGCGGCGGCGGCCTCTATGCTGGCGGCCCGGTACTCCTGGGTGCGCCGCCCCGCCCCGGCGGCGGAAAAGCTTAAGGTCACCAGCTCCCGGCTCCAGGTGCAGTGGACCTGGTTATAGCCCTGCTCGCAGTGGTCCTTCATCACGGCCAGGGACTGGTCCATGAGCTGGCGGGACTTCTCCTCGGAGAGGCCGGGCAGGTGGAATACCAGCTGGTCGCTGCCCTGGGCCAGCATGTAGCGCAGGGCGCTTTCCAGCTCCTCCTGCGTGGAGGGGGAGGGCACGAACTCCCCCGGCTCCACCAGGTCCGGCAAGGTGGCGCCGGCGGCGCTGTAGAGGTGGCTGAGGTCCCACTGAGGCCGGACCCGCAGGGCGGGGTCCAGCATGCGGGTAAGCATGGCGGCCAGGGCCCCCCGGGTGATGGGCTCGCCGGGGAGGAAGGAGCCCGACGCGTCGCTGCCCGTGGAGACGCCCTTGCGGTAGAGGTCCAGGATGTCCTGATAGTAGGGGGTGTACTCGCTGACGTCGGAGATGAAGCGCCGGGAGGAGTAGGCCACGGTGACCAGTTCCCCGTGGACAGGGGGCAGGGCCTCCTCCGGCAGGACGCGGGCCAGGACGTGGGCCACCTGGGCCCGGGTGGCGGGCTCGTAGAGCTCCATGTAACCGCCCACGAAGTCCGCCTCCAGCGCGCCCTCCGCCTGGAGGTAGCGCAGGTAGGCCAGGGCCCCCGGGGTGGTTTCCCGGCGGTAGGCCAGGGCGGCCTCGGCGTCCCCGGCCCGGTAGAGTCCCCGGACGCGCCCGGCGAAAATGACGGCCTGTCCCAGAGTCACCGGGTCTCCCAGGCCGAAGGTGCCGTCGTCCTTCCCGTTGGAAAGGCCGTACTCATAGAGGGCCGTTACGTTGTCGTAGAAGGGGGAATCCGGCGTCAGGTCGGAGAACTCCCCGGCGTAGGTCCGGCCGCGGGCAAAGCCCGCCGCCTGGGCGGCCTGGGCGGGGAGGGCCAGCAGCAGGCAGACGGCCAGCAGCAGGGCGGAAAACGTTCTTTTCATGGCGTTCCTTTCGGACGGTGGGTTAGGTTAAAATGTTCAGATCCTCCGCCGTGCGGTCCTCGGTATAGGGGTTCAGGTACTGGTTTACCATGGCCAGGACCTCCTCCTGGTCCAGGTAGATGTAGGGGTCGTGCCACTCGCCGGGAAGGGTGGCGAAGCTGATGTTGTCCATTCCCATGTTAAGGACCTCTCCGCCCAGCCAGGCCAGGTTGCCCGCGTTGAGGTCGGTTTCCACATAGTTGATGAAGATGCCGCACAGGTCCGGCAGCTTCAGGGCGATCTCGGGTGTCATCAACTGCTTGGCCACGGCCTTCAGGAAGTCCTGCTGGGTCTGCATCCGGCCGATGTCCTGGGAGGCGTAGGCGCTCCGGCAGCGGACCACCTTCAAAGCCTCCTCCCCGCTCAGGTGCCGCATGCCCTTGGAGAAATGGATGGAAAGGTTCTGATAGGGGTCTTCATAGTGCATGTCCACCGGAATGTAAAAGTCCACGCCGCCGATGGTGTCCACCAGGGCCTGGAACCCCTTCAGGTTCACCAGCACCGTGTAGTCCACCGGGATGCCCAGCTGGCCGGATATCGTGTCCGCCAGCAGCTCCATGCCCCCGGCGTTGTAGGCGAAGTTAATTTTGCGGTTTTTCCCGTTGATGCTGGATTTGGTGTCCCGGGGGATGCTGACGCCGTATACATAGCCGTTTGGCACGTCCACGGCCACCAGGATGTTTGTGTCCGTGCCGCCGTTGTCGTCGTCCCGGCCGGAGAGCAGGATGGTCCAGAACTGGGGCTTGCGCTCGTAGTGGGAGCGGAGGGCCTCCGCCTCCTCGTCGGAGAGGCCGTCCGAAACGGCGGGGGTGTTTACCCGCTGGATCATGACGGAGTCCCCGGCTTTCTGGTCCGGGGCCCGGAAGTAAACCCGGACCACGGCGTAGCACAGCCCGATGAGGATGAACAGCAGCAGCAGGGTCACAAGCCAGGGGCTGCGCTTCCGGCGGCGAAGTCTGGATGCCATGGAAAACCTCCTGTGCGCCCACCGCATGGGCGCGTATCATCAAAAGTAAGCGCGGGAAAAGGCCCGTCCAAAGGCGGAACGGGGATGTTTGCTTCATTATAAAGCGGTCCCCGGAAAAAGACAAGAGAAAAAATAGCGGCATCGCCGCTATTTTTTCTGCCGGAATCTCGTGGTTTCTGTCATTTCTTACAAGGGATTTAAAATATTTTCAGAAAGTTTACAACTTAGACAAATTCTCGCCATCCTTTTCCGGCTCCGCCGTGTTTTCCGCCGCCGGGGGAGCCGCCGCCAGCTGTTCCAGCAGGACCTTGATGTCCGCCAGAAGCTGGTTCTGGTAGGACAGGGCGCAGCGGATATAATGCATGGCGGGCTCCGGCGCGGGGGAGGGCGGGTCTTCCAGCGGGTGGGGCCAGCGGCGGACCTCCGGCTCCGTGTAGATGGGCGTGCCCGGCGGGGCGGTTTCCCGGCTCGGGGACCGGGAGACGGGCACGGCCCGGATGCTCCGCCCGCCCGCCGGGCTCCTGGGCCGTCCGTGTTGTCGATTTGCCATGATTCAGGGTCCCTCCTTCCGCGCTCTTTCAGTCGCCGCGGTATTTTTTGCGGGTGGCGATGCCGCCCCGGATGTGCCGCTGGGCCTTGTTCACGTCCAGCACTTCCTTCACCTGCAGGTACAGCGGGCGGTTGAACAGGGGCAGCCGCTCGGAGATGTCCTTATGCACCGTCGATTTGCTGATGCCGAACCTCTGGGCGGCGGCCCGGACCGTGGACCGGTTCTCTATGATGTAAAGAGCCAGGCGCTCCGCCCGCTCCTCCATATTTCCCTTCAAAACATCCTCACTCCCTGCCTCTTGTTGGTCCATCCTATGCGCCGCGCCGCCGGGAAATGCGAAAAACTTCTTGACATGGAGCGGGCTCCACATGTTATGCTGGGAGACGGACAAGTGAGAAAACAAGGAGGAACAGAATATGCGATATCGTACGTTGGGCCGGAGCGGCCTCCGGGTGGGGGAGATCGGCGTGGGCTGCGAGGGCTTTTTGGAAAAGACCCCGGAGCAGGTGCGGGAATGGCTGGACGTGTGCGAGGCGGCGGGGATCAACTGCATCGACCTCTACGCGCCCAACCCGGACTTTCGTTCCAATCTGGGCCGGGCGCTCCGGGGGCGGCGGGAGAAGTTCGTCCTCCAGGCCCATCTCTGCACCATCTGGAAGGACGGGCAGTACAAGCGGACCCGGGACGCCGCGGAGGTCCGGGAGGGCTTCGCGGACCAGCTCCGGCGGCTGGAGACGGACCATGTGGAAATCGGCATGATTCACTACGTGGATTCCCTGGCGGACTGGGAGACGGTGAAAACCGGCCCGGTGATGGCCTATGCCCTGGAATTAAAGGCGGCGGGGACCATCGGCTGCGTCGGCCTTTCCAGCCACAATCCCCAGGCGGCCCTGGCGGCGGTGAGGTCCGGGCTTATCGATGTGCTGATGTTCAGCGTGAATCCCTGCTATGACCTTCAGCCCGCTTCCGAGGATGTGGAGGAGCTCTGGGCGCCCAAGAACTACGCCGCGCCCCTTTTGAACATGGACCCGGAGCGGCAGGAGCTCTATGAGACCTGCCAGCGGCTGGAGGTGGGAATCACCGTCATGAAGGCCTTCGGCGGCGGGGATCTGCTCAGCGATTCCCTCTCCCCGGCGGGGAAGGCCCTGACGGCCTTCCAGTGCCTCCAATACGCCCTGGACCGGCCCGGCGTGGGCTGTGTCATGTCCGGGGCCCGGAGCCTGGAGGATCTGAAAAAGAGCGCCGCCTTTGAGGAGGCCCCGGAGGCGGAGCGGGACTATGCCGCCGCCCTGGCGGAGCTGCCCAAGATCAGCTGGAAGGGCCACTGCATGTACTGCGGCCACTGCGCCCCCTGCCCCCAGGGCATCGCTGTGGCGGACGTGACGAAATTCCTGAACCTCTCCCTGGCCCAGGGCGCTGTCCCCGAGACGGTCCGGGAGCACTACGCCGCCCTTCCCCACGGGGCGGGGGAGTGCATCCGGTGCGGGGCCTGTGAGAAGCGCTGTCCCTTCGCCGTGCCCGTCATGGAGAACATGGCGAAGGCGGCGGAGCTGTTCGGGAGGTGAGGGGCCGGATGCGCACGGTTTTGATACTGGACGGCCAGGGCGGCGGCGTGGGGAGCCAGCTGGTGAAGCTGCTGAAGCCCCGCCTGAGCGGGGACTGCCGCCTCCTCTGCGTGGGAACCAACGTGGCGGCCACCGCCGCCATGCTGAAGGCCGGGGCCGCCCAGGGGGCCACGGGGGAGAACGCCGTGGTCTACAACGCCGCCCGGGCGGACGTCATCCTGGGGCCCATCGGCGTGGTGCTGGCCAACGGCATTTTGGGGGAGGTGTCCCCCGCCATGGCCGCCGCCGTCTCCGGGTCCGGGGCGGTGAAGATTCTGATTCCCTCCTCCTCCTGCGGCGTGTATGTGGCGGGAGTGGAGGAGTGCCGCCTGGAGGAGTACCTCCGCCGGGCGGCGGAGCTGGCGGTCCGGGAGCTGGGCCTATGAGCGGCGGTTTTTTGGAGACTGCCCGGGAGCACTGGGCGAGATACCCCCGGATGGAGCCCCGGGACTTCGCCAAGCTGGCCTATCAGAGCGAGTTTGGCCCCGCCCACATGGCCCAGGGCCCGGACAAGGTGCTGGCGGCCCTGCTGGCGGAGCGGAAGGAGGCGGGAACCGCGCCCCTTCCACCGGAGCCCATCGGAAGCGGCCTGTGCCGTTTCCATATCACCCAAGCCCTCTCCACCCTGTCGGAGCTTCCTCTGATCGGGCGGATGTTCAGCCTGACGATAGCCTCCACAGAGGGAACCGCGTCCGGCCTCTCGGAAAAGCTGGAGGCGCTGGCGGCTCTCCCGGTCCCCGGCCTGCCGGACTATCTGGAGAACTGGCGGCGGGAGGGCTGTCCGCCGGTGCGGCACAGCGAGGCGTTCCGAAACGCCTACAACCCCCACTACCGGGTTTTGCGGCTGGACTGCGCCCGGTACCTCCCGGCGCTGCTTCCCCTGGAAAAGCTGGCCCGGGACACCCCGGAGCGGCGGAAGGGCCCGGCCCTCATTGCCATAGACGGCCGCTGCGGCAGCGGGAAGACGGGCTTTGCCGCCCTGGCGGCGGGGGTGCTGCCCTGCTCGGCCGATGTGGTGCATATGGATGACTTCTACCTCCCGCCGGATAAGCGGGGGACGGATTGGATGGAGGTCCCCGCCGGGAACATGGATCTGGAGCGGTTGAAAAAGGAAGTGCTGTCCTCCCTTGACCGGGACGGCGGCACGGCCTACCGGCCCTATGACTGCCGGGCGGGCCGCTTGAAGGAAGCGGTGGAGCTGTGGGAGCCCCTGACCCTTGTGGAGGGCACGTATTCCCAGCACCCGGCCCTGGCAAAGTACTATGATTATAAAATCTTCCTCACCTGTGAGCGGGAGGAGCAGACCCGCCGCCTCCAGGCCCGGGAGGGGGATTATTTCCCTACCTTCGACCGGGTGTGGCGGACGCTGGAGGAGCGGTATTTCGCCGCCTGCGGCACGGAGGGGGCCGCCGATTTGGTGGTGGATACCACAGGATTTTTCGATTGAAAAAAAGGGGCTTGGCAAGCGCCGGGCCCCTGTGGTATACTGGTCGGGAAGCAACCCGCCGCCAGGAAGGCGGCGGACTGTCAGAAGACGGGAAAACTGATTTGCAAGGAGTTTTTCCCATGAACGAAACCAAGACCCAGCGACCCGTCCAAACCCTGGCCATGGCCGCCATGCTGATGGCCGCGGGCTTCGTCCTGCCCTTCTTCACCGGGCAGATCCCCCAGATCGGAAAGATGCTCTGCCCCCTGCACCTGCCCGTTTTGCTGTGCGGCTTCCTCTGCGGCTGGAAGTACGGCCTGGCCGTGGGCTTTGTCCTGCCCCTGCTGCGCAGCGCCACCCTGGGGATGCCCCCCATGTTTCCCACTGGCATCGCCATGGCCTTCGAGCTGGCGGCTTACGGCTTCCTGGCGGGCTTCCTCTATGCCCGGTCCCGCTGGCAGTGCGTCATCTCCCTGTACCGCTGCCTGATCGCCGCCATGATCGGCGGGCGGGTTGTCTGGGCCGCAGCCCGGGTGATCCTCTCCGGCGTGTCCGGCCAGGCGTTCACCTGGCAGATGTTCCTCTCCGGCGCGTTTCTCACCGCCATCCCCGGCATTATCCTTCAGCTGGTGTTCATCCCCGCGGTGATGGTGGCTCTGGACCGGACCGGGCTGGTCCGCTTCCGCAAAAGCGGGGAGACGGTTCCGGCGGCCTAAGCCGCCCGGATCAGCGGGAGGTCAGGAAGACCTCCGCCAGCATGGACTCCATTTGGTCCAGCCGCGCCGCGTCCAGCCCCGCGTAATTGACCACCAGCGTATGGTCATAGGCGGGATTGGGAACGGCGGCGTATTCCGACAAAAATCCAAGACGCACCCCCAGGCCCTCCGCCCGACGGCGGAGGGCCTCGTCGTCCTCCTCCGTCTTCAGCCGGAGGAGGAAGTGGAGCCCCGCCCCCCGGTCGGTGAGGGAGGCGGCGAAGGGGCACTGCCGGAAGCGCTCCAGCACCGCCTCCCGGAGGAGGCGGTATTTTTTCCGGGTCCGGGAGAGGTGCTGCTCATAACCGCCGCCTCCCAGGAACCGGGCCAGCACCTGCTGCTCCAGGGCGGGAACGGTGGAGGCGTAAAAGCCCAGCTCCCGGCGGCAGCGCTCCAGCAGCCGGGGCGGCAGGACCATGAAGCCCACCCGCATGGAGGGGGAGATGGTCTGGGAGAAGGTGTTCATGTAAACCACCCGCCCCCGGCCGTCAATGCTCTGGAGGGTGGGGATGGGCCGCCCCGTGAAGCGGAACTCGCTGTCGTAGTCGTCTTCGATGATGATCCCGTCCGCCTCCTCCGCCCAGCGGAGAAGGGCCTGGCGGCGGGCGATGGGGGTGACGATGCCCGTGGGGTAGTGGTGGGCGGGGGAGAGGTGGGCCGCCGTGGCCCCGGAGGCGTACAGGGGATCCAGGGCCATGCCTTGGCCGTCCAGGGGGATGGGGCGGCAGGCCGCGCCCCACTTGCCGTAGACCTGGCGGATCTTGGGGTAGCCCGGGTCCTCCAGGGCGATGACCGCCTCCCGGCCCAGGAGCTGGGCCAGAAGCAGATAGAGATACTCCGCCCCCGCCCCCACGACGATCTGCTCCGGGGATACCGCCATGCCCTTGAAGTCCCGGAGGTCCCGGGCGATGGCCTCCCGCAGGGCGGGAAGGCCCTGGTGGGGCACCGGGGACAGGTGGGCCCCCTCGGAGAGGACCTGGCGGGTCAGCCGGGCCCAGAGGGCGGAGGGGAAGAAGGAGGGGTCCGCCTGGCCGCTCTTTAGGTCCAGCCGCCAGGCGCGGGGAGGCGCCTCCGCCGGGAGCCCGCCTCCCGCCTCCGCCGCCGGAAGGCGGGGGTCCACCGAAGAGACGAAAAAGCCCCGCCGGGGCCGGGCGTCCACATAGCCCTCCGCCTCCAGCTGCTGGTAGGCGCCTTCCACGGTGACTACGGACACCCGCAGATGCTCCGCCAAAGCCCGCTTGGAGGGCAGGCGCTCCCCCGCCGCCAGGGCGCCGCTGAGGATGTCGTCCCGAAGGCGGCGGTAAAGGTATTCATAGAGGGACAGGCTCCCCCGGGCCTCTAAATCATATGTCAGCATGGCCGCGCCCTCCTCTGACCTTATAAAAAATTCCAGTCTTGGCTATTCCTATCCTATCACAAAGGCGGTATGATGGCAACATCAACCGGCAAAGGAGAAAGGCGCGATGGAAAAGAGTTTGAATCGGGAGACGGGGCGGATGGACGCCCGGCTGCTGGCCCTGACGGGGCTGTTCGCCGCTCTGGGCTGCGTGGGGACGATGGTTTTGCAGGTTCCCTCCCCCACCGGCGGGTACATGAACCTGGGGGACGCGGTGGTGATTTTGGGAGCCTGGCTGCTGGGCCCGGTATACGGGGCGGTGGCCGGAGGCGTGGGCCCCGCCATGGCGGATCTATTGAGCGGCTACGCCGTCTATGTTCCCGCCACCCTGGTGATCAAGGCCGTCATGGCCCTGACGGCGGCGGGGCTGTACCGGGCCCTGGGGAAGAAGGGGCTGCTTCTCTCCGCCCTGGCGGCGGAGGTCCCCATGGTCTTAGGCTACTGGCTGTTTGACGGGGCTTTGGCCGCCCTTTCCGGCGGCGGGACCCTGGGCCTGTGCCTTATGGGCAGCGCGGCGGGCCTTCCCAGCAACCTGGTCCAGGCCGCCTTCGGCGCGGCGGCGTCCACGCTGCTGGCCCTGGCCCTGCGGCGGAGCGGCTATGCCAGGAAGCGGTTTCCAAACCTGTGAGCGGCGGAAAAAACCAGCCCCCAAGGCATTGCCTTGGGGGCTGGTTTTTGGTACAGCGTTCAGCCCAAGCCGTCCGGGGCGTTCCAGCCCTCCCAGGGGGAAGCCTGGGGCGGCTCCGCCCCCAGGCCTATGCCGGAGGTGCGCTTGGCGGTTTCGAAGTAGCTGAGCTGGACGCAGACGTAGTTGGGGAAGTAGAACAGGGCCACCGCTATCTGCCAGACGCCCAGAATGAGGTCCAGGGCGATGAGGGGCAGGCCGAAATATGCATCCGGGGCGGGGATGCCGTAGAGCATCTGGGCGGTGATGTCCCGGGCCACCAGCTGGGCAAGGAGGGTGGAGGGAAGCCGGGCCAGCAGAATCCAGCCGAGGTAGCTCAGATCCAGCATGAACAGCTGGGACTTGTAGCCCAGGGTCTGCCGCTTGCTCATGTCCAGGGCCTCCATAGCGCCGATGCCCGGGTTCTCGTAGAGGTTGAACCGGGCGAAGCTGTAGCGGTAGGCGGCGATGATGCCGGGAATGAGGAAGAGCAGGGACCAGAGAAAGATGAAAAGGGCGGTGATGAGGTCCAGGAGGATGAGCTTCCCCACGAAGGAAAACCCGTCGAAGAGAGTCAGGTACTCGGCCCGCTCACCCCGGCGGATGGCCATGCAGTACAATACGAAGCCCGCCGACAGGACGGCGTTCAGCAAAAAAGCCAGGATGGAGATAAAAATGCCCAGGAAGCCGCCGCCCCCCAGGGACGAGATCAGCCCCAGGGCCAGGCACAGCCCCATGAGCAGGGCGGCCATGGCCTTGGGGGGAACCTGGGCGTCCCGCAGCAGCTCCGCCGCCTCCCGCTTGCATTGCTTCCGGTCGATATGTTCAAACATCATGATAGGGCCTCCTGATACGTGGTTATGTCGTTGCCTTAGTTTAACACAATCCGGGCCGGATGGCAAGCGGCAAAACGGACCCGCCAAAACGGCGGGTCCGTCCATTTCATGCCAATTCCCCCTGGGGAGCATCCAGAAGCTCCAGCTCCTGGAAGATCCGGGCCTCCAGCTCCTCATAGGCCCGGGGGCCCCGGGAGCGGCGCATCCGGCCCCCCAGGCGCTCGCCGTTTTCAAAGAGGTGGATGAGGTAAAACCAGACCTCCTTCATCCGCTGGGAGGCGGGGGCGGCCTGGCTGTCGGGGGCGGCCTGGCCGTAGAAGTCCTGATAGGCCCGGTAGAGCTCCTGAGTGAAGGCTTGCAGCTCTTCTTTAGAAGCGGCGGGACCGCCCCGGAGCCGCCGCAGAAGCGCCGGGTCCGCGATGGCCCCCCGGCCAATCATGGCGGCGTCCAAGCCGGGGAATTGGGCCTCCAAGGCCCGGACGCCCGCGACGGAGGTCAAATCCCCGTTGTAGCACACCGGGTTTTTGCTCTCCGCCACGGCCAGGGCGAACAGATCCATATGCACCGCCCCCCGGTACTTCTCCGGCCGGACCCGGGGGTGGACGGTGAGACAGGCGATGGGATAGCGGTTGAAGATCTCCAGCAGCCGGGGGAACTCCTCCGGCGTGTGATAGCCCAGCCGGGTCTTCACGGAGACGGGGACCCGGGCAGCGGAAAAGACCTGGTCCAAAAACCGATCCAGGCGGTCCGGGTCCATCAGCAGGCCGGAGCCCTTCCCCTTGGCGGTAACGGTGCCGGAGGGACAGCCCAGGTTCAGGTTGACCTCCTCATAGCCCATGTCCGCCAGGGCCTCCGCCGCCCAGACAAAGTCCGCCGCCTGTTTCGCCATCACCTGGGGAACCTGGGGAAGCCCTTCCGGGTTTTCCAGCTCCCGGCGGTCCCGGGGGGTGATGACATGCTGGTCCGTGGGGGAGATGAAGGGGACGAAATAGCGGTCCGCCCCGCCGAAGTGCGCGTGCCACACCCGGCGGAAGACCCGCTTTGTGATGCCGTCCAGGGGGGCGAAGTCCAGGCGGGCGATCATCCCAGCTTCTCCTCCCACTCCTGGGGCTTGAAGCCGGTGAGGACAAAGCCGTCTCCCACCAGAATGGGCCGCTTTACCAGCATCCCGTCGGTGGCCAGCAGGGCCAGCTGCGCCTCCTCGTCCATGCCGGGGAGCTTGTCCTTTAAGCCCAGGGCCTTGTACTGGAGGCCGCTGGTGTTGAAAAAGCGCTTCAGGGGCAGGCCGCTGGCTTGATACCACCCGCGGAGCTCCTCCGCCGTGGGGTTTTCCAGCTTGATGTCCCGGACCTCACAGGCAAGGCCCTTCTCGTCCAGCCATTTTTTCGCTTTCTGACAGGTGGTGCACTTGGGATACCAGAGCATGAGCATGGGGGAATCCCTCCTTTTTAGAGAATCAGCAGTTCCTTGGGGGCCTTGGTCAGATTCCGGCGGCCCTCCGGGGTAATCAAAATCACGTCCTCGATGCGGACGCCTAAGTTCCCGGGAATGTAAATCCCCGGCTCCGCCGAAATCACCGCCCCGGCGGGGAGGGGCTTTTCGTTGGAAGCGGCGGCGTTGGGGGCCTCGTGGATTTCCACGCCCACCCCGTGGCCGAAGCTGTGGGTGAAATACTCCCCATAGCCCGCCTCCTCAATGACGGCCCTGGCGGCGGCGTCCACCGCCTTGCCGGGGACCCCGGCCCTGGCGGCGGCGATGCCCGCCTCCTGGGCGGAGAGGACGGTTTTATAGACCCGCTCCATCTCCTCCGTCACGGACCCCACCGCCACGGTGCGGGTCATGTCGGAGCAGTAGCCCCCGTAAACGCAGCCGAAGTCCATGGTGACGAACTCCCCGGCTTGAATCTCCTTTTCCGAGGGCACGCCGTGGGGCAGGCTCCCGTTGGGGCCGGACACTACGATGGGGTCGAAGGACATGTCCGACGCGCCGTAGTGCAGCATCAGATACTGAAGCCGGGCGGCGATTTCCTTTTCTGTCACGCCGGGGCGGACTTCCTTCAAAATGTCCTCCAGGGCCCGCTCGGCAATGCCCTGGGCGGCTTCCATGGCTTGGAGCTCCGCCGCGTCCTTGGTCTGCCGGAGCTTCATAATGGGTTCCGAGGCGGGAACCAGCTCGCAGGGGGGGTGGCCCTCCTCGTCCAGGGCCTTTTCCAGCCGCCGGAAGGACTGGACGGACATGGCCGCGTCCTCGAAGCCCAGGCGGCGGACGCCCTTTAAAAACACCAGCTCCTTGAGCTGGTCCATCAGGCCCTTTCCGGGCTTGACCTCCCGGAGCTCCGCCCCGTCCAGATGGCGGGCGGCAGCTTCCGTGTAGCGGGCGTCGGTGAAAAACACCGCGCCCTTTTTTGTAACGAGGGCCGTGGCGTCCGCGCCGGGGGTGAAGAAGCCGGAGGCGTAAAAGCGGTTGGCCTCCCCGGTGAGGAGGACCGCGTCCAGGTTTTCCGCCTCTAAGGCGGCGGCAATGGCGGGGTAGTGGTTCATAGAGCAATAGTCCTTCCGGTTTTGAAATGGGCGGGGAAGCCCCCGCCCGGTTGGTTTATTCCATGGAGCCGCTGCCGCCCATGAGGGTGGTCATCTCCTCAATGCGTTCCAGCGGGAAGGGCGGGGCGCACAGAGGCTTCATGGCGATGCTCATCAGCTTCATGGGGTTGTCGTCCGCCGCCACCCGATTGGAGCTCAGGCTGCCGCAGCGGCGGCAGCGGTGGACAATGGCCCACTCGCCTCCCTTGCGGACCCATACGGCGATGGGGTCCATGACCCCGCCGCAGTCCGCCGCCCGGTCCCCGGGCTCTACGTCCAGGTGGACGCTGGAAAGGCAGTTGGGGCAGTGGTTGCGGTGGTCCCCGCCCGCTCCTGCCGGGGTGACCAGGCGGCCGCAGACCCGGCAGGTAAAGCTGTCGGTGCAGGGGTGGGTTTTGTAGTAACCTTTTTCGTATAGCTTCCGTTTGTTTTCACGGTTCATGATAAAGCTTCCTCCTGAAGATGTTCCGAATCCTCCGGGAGGAATGGCGAGTGCAGATTTGCCAACCTCCCGGTTAGACGGCACTCTCCGCGGTAAATTGGTTCAGTTTCATAGGAACTCCTTACTTTTCGCTTTTTACATTTTCCGCCGAGGCCCTCACGAACCCATAGAACAGCGGATGGGGCCGGTCGGGGCGGCTCTTGAACTCGGGGTGGAACTGGACGCCCACGAACCAGGGGTGGTCCGGCAGCTCCACGATTTCCACCAGGTGCCCGCTGGGGGACAGGCCCGCCAGCACCAGGCCCTTGGTCTCCATCTCGGCGCGGAAATCGTTGTTGAACTCGAAGCGGTGGCGGTGGCGCTCGGAAATCTCGGCGGAGCCGTAGAGGCGGCGGCTTTCGGTGCCCTCCTTCAACTCGCAGGGGTAGCGGCCCAGGCGCATGGTGCCGCCCTTGTCGGTGACGTTCACCTGGTCCGGCATCAGGGCGATGACGGGGTGCTGGGTGGTCTCGGAGAACTCGGAGGAGTGGGCGTCGGCATAGCCCAGGACGTGCCGGGCAAACTCAATGACGGCCATCTGCATCCCCAGGCACACGCCGAAGTAGGGGATCTTGTTCTCCCGGGCGTAGCGCACGGCCTGAATCATGCCCTCGATGCCCCGGTCGCCGAAGCCGCCGGGGACGATGATTCCGGCGCAGCCCCCCAGCTCCTCCTCCAGGTTCTTCTCCGTCAGGGTCTCGGAGTTCACCCAGCGGATATCCACCACCACGTCGTTGGCGGTGCCCGCGTGGTTCAGGGACTCCACCACGGAGAGGTAGGCGTCGTGGAGCTGGACGTACTTGCCTACCAGGGCGATTTCCACATGCCTGTGGGCGTTTTTCTCCCGCTGGACCATGGCGGTCCACTCCCGGAGGTCCGCCTGGGGGGTGATCAGGCCCAGCTTCCGGCAGACCACCGTGTCCAGTCCCTCCTTGGCCATGAGCAGGGGGACCTCGTAAAGGGTTTCGGCGGTGGCGTTTTGAATCACGCAGTCCGGCTCCACGTTGCAGAACAGGGCGATCTTCCGCCGGATGTCGGCGGTGATGGGGGTGTCGCAGCGGCAGACCAGAATGTCCGGCTGGATGCCCAGGCCCAGGAGCTCCTTGACGGAGTGCTGGGTGGGCTTGGACTTCAGTTCCCCGGAGCCGGGGACCTCGACAATGAGGGGCACATGGATGAAGAGCACGTCCCCCTGGGGCCGCTCGGCCCGGACCTGGCGAATGGCCTCCAGAAAGGGCTGGGACTCGATGTCGCCCACGGTGCCGCCGATTTCGCAGATGACCACGTCCACGTCCTCGCTGGCCATGGCGTAGACCCGGCTTTTGATTTCGTTGGTGATGTGGGGGATGATCTGGACGGTGGCCCCCAGGTAGTCCCCCCGGCGCTCCCGGTTCAGCACGGACCAGTAGATCTTGCCGGAGGAGATGGAGCTGTTGCCGCTCAAATCCTCGTCCACAAAGCGCTCGTAGTGGCCCAGGTCCAAATCGGTCTCCGCGCCGTCCTCGGTGACGAAGACCTCGCCGTGCTGGTAGGGGCTCATGGTGCCGGGGTCCACGTTGATATAGGGGTCGAATTTCTGATTCCGCACCCGGACGCCCCGCTGCTTCAAAAGCCGCCCCAGGGACGCCGCGCAGATGCCCTTGCCCAGGCCGGAGACCACGCCGCCGGTGACAAATACGTATTTTGTTGCCATACCGCTCTCCTATTCTTTCGTTCTGTCCGTCCGCCGGACCGCATATACCCTGTCATATTATCATTTGGCCCCCCGCTTGTCAACGGGGCGGGCGGAGCGAAAAAGGGGAGGAGGGGAAATCCCGCCCTCCGCGGCGCCGGGTCCTCCGGTTTTTCAGGCGGCGCTGGAATAAAAAGGATGCCCCTTGTAAAACGCCGCCGCCTGTGGTAGAATCAAGGGGAAATTTTGAGAGGAAGCGGTGGCCTTATGGAGAGTTATTCCTTTAAAAGCGTGGCCTTCGGCGGGTTTGACAAGCAGGACGTGGTGCGGTATTTGGAACAGTCCTCGGAAAAGGCCGCCGCCGCCCAGCGGGAGCTGGAGGCGGAGAACGAAATGCTCCACAGGCAGGCGGCGGACCAGATGGAGGAGCTGGACCGCCTCCGGGTCCAGGTGGAGGAGCTGACGGAGCAGCGGGACCGCCTCCGGGAGAAGCTGGAGACGGAAGCCGCCGTCCGGGCGGACTTGGAGCCCCTGCGGGCCCTGGAGCAGGAGGCGGCCCGGCTTACGGCGGAGCGGGACGCACTCAAGCCCGACGCGCAGGCTTACGCCCGGTTCCGGGAGCGCCTGGGGGCCATTGAGTGCGAGGCCCGGAAGCGGGCCGACGATTTGGAGGAGGAAGCCGCCGCCCAGACCCGCCGGACGGTGGGGGAGTTCCAGGACCGGTACCAGCGGCTGGTGAGCGCTTTTGAATCCACGGCGGGCCATGTGAACAGCGAGCTGCGCAAAATTGAGGTGATGCTCAGCCAGCTGCCCCGGGCCCTGGACCAGACGGGAGCGGAGCTGAACGAGCTGGCCGCCCGGCTGGAGAAGAAGCCGGAGGAGAAGGGCTGAGCGCCGGTTTCATATTCGCCTGGAATGAAAAAACGCGCATGGGGAAAGCTAGTCCAAACGTTTGGAAGGAGCGATTCCCATGGCCCGTTTGAGCACCTATTTTTCCCTGGAGAACGCCGGGGACAAGCACGACGAGAAGCTTTTAAAGCAGGGGCTGGACATGCTGCCCGGCGTCACCTCCGTCAGCCTCAGCGGCCGGGGCTGCGTGGCGGTGGACTATGATTCCACCGGCGTCCGGCAGGAGCAGATCCGGCAGAAGGTCCAGGAACTGGGCTACCAGCTGAAGTGTGAGGACTGAAAAAACTTGACACGGCGGGCGAGTCTTGCTAATATACTAAAAGAGTCAAGTGAATACCGCGATGATCGGAAAGAGTAACGGCTTACCCGAAGAACAGAGAGGGCGCGTCACCGGCTGCAAGCGCGCCTGCGGAGGGAGCCGCGAAGTGCGTCCGTGAGCGGGAGGGGAGACCCTCCGCCCGGCCCCCGTCAAGGGCCCCTTGAGTGATAAATGAGAGTGGAACCGCGATTCGTCGCCTCTCGTACTTCGGTACGGGAGGCGCTTTTCACTTCCTCCCGGCCCGGCAAGGAGTGATGTTGGATGTATTTGACTCGCCTGGGCGGCTTGCTGGCCGCCTACCAGCGCCGGGACCCCGCGGCCCGGAGCAAGCTGGAGATCTTTTTGCTCTACCCCGGGGTGCACGCGCTGCTGTGGCACCGGGCGGCCCACTGGCTGTATCTCCGCCGCCGGTATTTCCTGGCCCGCTGGATCTCCCAGCACGCCCGGAACACGACCGGCATTGAGATTCATCCCGGCGCCACCATCGGGCGGCGGCTGGTCATCGACCACGGGATGGGCATCGTCATCGGCGAGACCGCCGAGATTGGGGACGACTGCCTGCTCTACCAGGGGGTGACCCTGGGAGGCACCGGGAAGGACCAGGGAAAGCGCCACCCCACCCTGGGGAACAACGTGATGGTGGGCTCCGGGGCCCGGGTGCTGGGGCCCTTCAAGGTGGGGGATAACGCCCGCATCGCCGCCGGGGCGGTGGTGCTGCGGGAGGTGCCGCCGGGGTCCACCGCCGTGGGCGTCCCCGCCCGGATTGTCCGGGTGGACGGCTGCCCGGTGTATTACGCCGACGATGTGGACCAGATCAGCGTCCAAGACCCGGTGCGGGAGGAGCTGGAACGGCTGGCCCGGCAGGTGGAGGCGCTGGAGCGGACCTTGGCGGACGGGGAGAAGGCCCGCCGGAGGCAGCCCGCTTAACGGGCGGGAAAAGGAGGCGCGCGTATGCGGCTGGAACGAATGCACCATGTGGCGATCATCGTCTCGGATTACCAAAGGGCCCGGGAATTCTACGTGGAGAAGCTGGGCTTTCCGGTGCTCCGGGAGAACTTCCGGGAGGAGCGGGGAGACTGGAAGCTGGATTTGAAATTCGGGGACGGAGAGCTGGAGATTTTCGCCATCCCCGGCGCGCCGGAGCGGCCCAGCTACCCGGAGGCCCGGGGCCTGCGGCATCTGGCCTTCCGGGTGGAGAATATCGAAGAGGCCGTCCGGGACTTGGAGGCCCGGGGAATCCCCTGTGAGCCCGTTCGCTGGGACCCTTACAGCGAAAGGCGGATGACCTTTTTCCGCGACCCGGACGGGCTGCCCTTGGAGCTGCACGAATAAAAATAAGGAGGAGCTTTCTTATGTATCTTTATAATTCCGCGACCCACAAGAAAGAAGAATTCAAAACCCACACCCCCGGCCGGGTGGAAATGTATACCTGCGGCCCGACGGTGTACCACTTCGCCCACATCGGGAACCTCCGGAGCTATATCATGGAGGACGTGCTGGAGAAGTATCTCCGCTTCGCCGGGTACGACGTGAACCGGGTCATGAACATCACGGACGTGGGGCACCTTTCCAGCGACGCCGACACCGGAGAGGACAAAATGCTCAAGGGGGCCAAGAGGGAGAACAAGACGGTGATGGACATCGCCAAATTCTACACCGACGCCTTCTTTGACGACTGCCGGAAGCTGAACATCAAGACCCCCGATGTGGTCCAGCCCGCCACCGGGTGCATCGACGAGTATATCAAAATCATCTCCAAGCTGGTGGACACCGGGTACGCCTATCTGGCGGGAGGAAATGTGTACTTCGACAGTTCCAAGCTGGAACGCTACTACATTTTCAACGACCACGACGAGGACGATCTGGCCGTGGGCGTCCGGGAGGGCGTGGAGGAGGACTCCAACAAGCGGAACAAAAACGACTTTGTGCTCTGGTTCACCAAGTCCAAATTTGAGGACCAGGCCCTCAAGTGGGACTCCCCCTGGGGCGTGGGCTATCCCGGCTGGCACATTGAGTGCTCCGGCATCTCCATGAAGTACAACGGGGAGTACCTGGACCTCCACTGCGGCGGCGTGGACAACGCCTTCCCCCACCACACCAACGAGATTGCCCAGTCGGAGAGCTACCTGGGCCATCCCTGGTGCCCCCAGTGGTTCCATGTCCACCACCTGAACGACCCGGCGGGGAAGATGTCCAAGTCCAAGGGGGAGTTTTTGACCGTCTCTTTGCTGGAGGAGAAGGGGTATGACCCCCTGGCCTACCGCTGGTTCTGCCTCCAGAGCCACTACCGGAAGACCCTGGTGTTCACCTGGGAGAACCTGGACAACGCGGCGGCGGCTTATACGAAGCTGCTGAACCGCGTCGCGGCGCTGAAGCCCGAGGGGGACGTGGACCAGGCGGTGTTCGGCGAGTACCGGGAGAAGTTCCTCCAGCAGGTGGGGAACGACCTGAATACCTCCATGGCGGTAACGGCGGTCTTCGACGCGCTGAAAGCCAAGACCAATGACGCCACCAAGCTGGCCGTCATCGGGGAGTTCGACAAGGTGCTGTCTATGAGCCTTTTGGAGAAGGCGGCGGCCCTCCGGGAGAAGGCGGCCCAGGCGGTCCAGAGCGGCGGCGGGGACTATGTGATCACCGGAGAGGGTGACCCGGAGATTGACGCCAAGGTGCTGGCCCGCTATGAGGCGAAGAAGGCCAAGAACTTCGCCGAGGCGGACCGCATCCGGGATGAGCTCAAGGCCCAGGGCATTGAGGTCACCGACGTGAAGGGCGGAGCGGCCTGGAAGAGAGTGTAAGAGAGCGGGAAGAGCCCCCGGCGCCGGCCGGGGGCTCCTTTCATGAAAAAACATGAAGGGAACTTCATGATTTCGCTTGACGAGGAGCAAACATTGTGGTAATATGAAGCTGGCTTCACAAGAAGCGGACTTCATATGCGGGAGGGATGGCGTGAAAACAAAGGTGAAGGAGCTGCGGACCGCCGCGGGCATGACCCAGCAGCAGCTGGCGGAGCGGGTTCATGTTTCGGCGCGGACCATCATTTCCATTGAGAAAGAGCAGTACAGCCCGTCACTGATGCTGGCCTATCGGATGGCGGAGGTCTTTGGCGTGACGGTGGAGGAGCTTTGCTGTCTTCGGGAAAATCGGGAATGGGAGGACCGGAAGTATGAGGATTTGCCATAAGAGGCGGCTGCCCGGTCATTGGCGCGGCCGCGTTTGGAAAGACTTGCTTGAAGGAGAGGATTTGTCATGAAAATCTATCATAAGAAGAACTTTGCCTTTGGCCTCTTCGCCCTGTTTTTGGGGGCGCTGAACCTGGTGCGGGGCGCTTTGCAGGGCTTTGACTGGCACGACGGCGCGCTGGTGGGGCCTTTGCTGCTCCTGGGCGGGGCTGGGGTCCTTCGGAGCCTGTCCCCCAAGTGGTCCCGGGAGGACAAGGTGGAGGAATGGGACGAACGGAACCGGCTGGTGAAGCTGAAATCCAGAAGCCAGGCGTACTATATCAGTCAGATTGTGTTCCTGGCGGCGGAGCTGGTGCTGATTGCCTGGGGAAAGACGACGGGGCAGGAGACCCTGATTTACGTGGGCCTGGGGCTGATGGCGGCGTTTTTCATCTCGCTGGTTACGGATTTCTTTACTTGGGTGTACTATGATGAACATACCTGAATAAGGGAAAAGGCCCGCCTCCCGTGGAAGCGGACCTTCTTTTTTAATTTCTCCCCACCGCTCCGGCGGAGTCCTTGAGGAGCACGTCGTGCGCCCCGCCCTCCACAATGGAAACGGAGCTGACGAGGGTCAGCTTGGCTTTCTCCCGGAGCTCGGGAATCGTCAGCGCGCCGCAGTTGCACATGGTGGAGCGGATCTTCGCCAGGGTGGTGGCCATGCCGTCCGCCAGGGCTCCGGCGTAGGGGACGTAGGAGTCCACGCCCTCCTCAAAGGAGAGCTTCGCCGCGCCGCCCAGGTCGTAGCGCTGCCAGTTCCGGGCCCGGGCGCTGCCCTCGCCCCAGTACTCCTTCATATAGCTGCCGCCAATGAGGATTTTGCTGGTGGGGCTCTCGTCGAACCGGGAGAAGTACCGGCCCAGCATGCAGAAGTCCGCGCCCATGGCCAGTGCCAGGGTGATATGATAGTCCTGGACGATGCCGCCGTCGGCGCAGATGGGGACGTAAACGCCGGTTTCCTCAAAATACTTGTCCCGCGCCGCCGCCACGTCGATGACCGCCGTGGCCTGGCCCCGGCCGATGCCCTTGGTCTCCCGGGTGATGCAGATGGAGCCGCCGCCGATGCCGATTTTCACAAAGTCCGCCCCGGCGTCCGCCAGGAAGCGGAAGCCCTCGCCGTCCACCACGTTGCCTGCGCCCACTTTTACCGTGTCGCCGTAGCGCTCCCGAATCCATTGCAGGGTCCGGGCCTGCCATTCGGAATAGCCCTCGGAGGAGTCGATGACCAGCACGTCCACCCCGGCGTCCACCAGGGCGGGGACCCGCTCCGCGTAGTCCCGGGTGTTGATGCCCGCGCCCACCACATAGCGCTTCTGGCCGTCCAGCAGCTCCAGGGGGTTGCCCTTGTGGGAGTCGTAGTCCTTGCGGAAGACGAAGCTGACCAGATGCCCGTCCGGAGAGACGATGGGCAGGGCGTTGAGCTTCCGGTCCCAGATGATGTCGTTGGCCTCTTTCAGGCTGGTGCCCTCGGGGGCGTAGATGAGCTTCTCAAAGGGGGTCATAAAGTCCGCCACGGGGGTGGCGGGGTCCAGGCGGCTGACCCGGTAGTCCCGGCTGGTAACAAGGCCTAAAAGCCTGCCCGTGCCGGTGCCGTCGTCGGTGACGGCCATGGTGGAGTGGCCGCTGCGCTCTTTCAGGGCCAGCACGTCCGCCAGGGTGTCCCCGATCCGCAGATTGGAATCGCTGGTGACAAAGCCCGCCTTGTGGTTTTTCACCCGGCGGACCATCTCCGCCTGCTGTTCCACGGGCTGGGAGACGAAGATGAAGGCGATGCCGCCCTCCTTGGCAAGGCCGATGCCCATCTGCTCGCCGGAGACCGCCTGCATGACGGCGGAAACCATGGGCACGTTCATGGTCAGGGGGCACTCCTCGCCGCGTTTGAACTTCACCACCGGGGTCTTTAGGGTTACGTTGGCGGGGACGCACTCGGCGGAGGAGTAGCCGGGGACCAGCAGGTACTCGCTGAAGGTATGGGAGGGCTCGGAGAAAAAGTAGGCCATGGCGAACACCTCATTTCTATAAATTTTACGCAGTATACACGATGGGGGACGGTTTGTCAAGCCCCGGCGGCGCGCAGGAACAGAAAGGGGAGGGAGAACAGGGGCGGACCCGCGTGTCCGCCCTTCTTCCTCAGAGAACGGCGAAGTAATCCCTGGCGGCCTGGAAAAGCTGGAGGTCATACTCGCCGGGGACGTTCCGGTACAGACCCGGGCCGATGCGCTCGGCGTGGCCCATCTTGCCGAAAACCCGTCCGTCGGGAGAGGTGACGCCCTCCACCGCCCAGGCGGAGCCGTTGGGGTTGAAGTCCGGGTCCATGGTGGGCAGGCCCTCCAAATCCGCGTACTGGGTGGCGATCTGCCCGTTTTCCGCCAGGGCTTTCAAAAGCTCCGGGGCGCAGAGGAAGCGGCCCTCCCCGTGGGAGATGGGGACGGCGTAAACCTCGCCGGGATTCACCCGGGCCAGCCAGGGGGATTTGTTGGAGACCACGCGGGTGTTTACAATTTTGGACTGGTGCCGCCCCAGGCAATTGAAGGAGAGGGTGGGGCAGGTCTCGTCCGTATCCCGGATTTCGCCATAGGGGACGAGGCCCAATTTAATGAGGGCCTGGAAGCCGTTGCAGATGCCAAGAGCCAGGCCGTCCCGGTTTTTCAGCAGATCCATCACCGCCTCGGAGGTTTCCGGCCCCCGGAGGAAGGCCGTGATGAACTTGCCGGAGCCGTCGGGCTCGTCGCCGCCGGAGAAGCCGCCGGGAAGGAAGAGAATCTGGCTTTCCCGGAGCTTCCGGGCAAAGGCGGCGGCGGATTCGGATACGTCCTTAGCGGACTGGTTGTTAATGACGAAAATCTCCGTCTCCAGGCCCGCCCTCTGAGCGGCCCGGGCGCTGTCGTACTCGCAGTTGGTGCCGGGGAAGACGGGAATCAGGACCTTGGGCTTCGCCGCACCAATCTTGGGAACGGGCCGGGTGAAGGCGGGGCAGTCCAGAACCGGGGCCTTGCCCTCCACGGCGGTCCGGGTGGGGTATACGTCCGCCAGGACGGCCTCGTTCAGCGATAACAATTCGTCAATTGAGGCGGAATCAGTCCCAATCGTAATCACCGGTTCGGTGATGGTATGGCCGATTTTCCCGCAAAAGCCGTCTGGGTGACAGTTACCGATGTCCTCGGTCAGCTCCGCAATGATGGCCCCGGAGCGGGAGGTATACCATACAGGGCTGTTTTGGCTCATCCCCTTGAACCCGATCCGGTTGCCGAAGGACATTTTCATGACCGCCTCGGCCATTCCGTTTTCCACCGCCCAGGCGGCGGCAATCTTCCCCTTCCGGTGGAGGCGGAGGAACTCCGCCCAGGCCGCCCGCTGATCCTGTGCGCTGCCGTCGGGCTGGAAGAGGTACACCGGGTGGCCCGCTTCCTTGAACTCGGGGGTAATCACCTCTCCCGCCTGAATGGGGGCGATGGCGAAGGAGATCAGCGTGGGGGGCACGTCCAGGTCCAGGAAGGAGCCGGACATAGAGTCCTTGCCGCCGATGGCCGCCGCGCCGTAGTCCATCTGGGCCTCCATGGCCCCCAGGAGGGCGGCGAAGGGCTTGCCCCAGCGGTCCGGGTCCTGGCGGAGCTTTTCGAAATACTCCTGCAAGGTCAGATAGGCGGTTTTGTAGTCCGCGCCGGCGGCTACCAGCTTGGCGATGGAAGTAGTCACAGCGTCGTAGGCCCCCCGGTAGGGATAGGCGGAAAGCCTCTCCGGGTCGCAGGCCCAGGCCATGACGCTGGCCTGTTCCGTCTCCTGGCCCGGGAGGACCGGGAGAAGGGCGGTCATGGACTGGGCGGGGGTCCGCTGGGTCCTGCCGCCGTAGGGCATAGTGACGCTGCCCGCGCCAATGGTGCTGTCAAACCGCTCCACCAGTCCCCGGCGGCTGGCGCTCTTGAGACTGGAGGCCATGCTTCGCAGGTCCGAGGCTCCGGCCGGCTGGAAGGGGGAATGGGTTTTTCTGTCCACATCCGGCACGGAAACGCCGGCATGCTTCACCGCGCCGTTGGAGTTCAGGAACTCCCGGCTCAGACTGACAATGGTTTCCCCTTGCCAGTGCATGACCATGCGGGGCTCCGCCGTCACCACGGCCACCTGGTAAGCCTCCAGGTTTTCCGCCCTGGCGGCGGCGATGAGGGCTTCCGCGTCCTCGGGGGACACCACCACCGCCATGCGCTCCTGGCTCTCGGAGATGGCAAGCTCCGTGCCGTCCAGGCCGTCGTATTTCTTCCGCACCGCGTCCAGGTCGATGGTCAGGCCGTCCGCCAGCTCGCCGATGGCGACGGATACGCCGCCCGCGCCGAAGTCGTTGCACCGCTTGATGAGGCGGGTGACCTTCCCGTCCCGGAAGAGGCGCTGGATTTTCCGCTCCTCCGGGGCGTTGCCCTTCTGGACCTCGCTGGCCATGGTCTGGAGGGATTTTTGGTTGTGGCTCTTGGAGGAGCCGGTGGCCCCGCCGATGCCGTCCCGGCCTGTGCGGCCCCCCAGGAGGACGACCACGTCCCCGGGGGCGGGGCGCTCCCGCCGGACGTTTTCCGCCGGGGCCGCGCCGACGACCGCGCCGGCCTCCAAATGCTTGGCGACGTAGCCCGGGTGGTAGACCTCGGCGACATGCCCGGTGGCCAGGCCGATTTGGTTTCCGTAGGAGGAATAGCCCGCCGCCGCCGTCTGGCAGAGCTTCCGCTGGGGGAGCTTGCCGGGCAGGGTCTTTTCAATAGGCGTCCGGGGATCGCCGCAGCCGGTGAGGCGCATGGCCTGATGGACATAGGCCCGGCCGGACAGGGGGTCCCGGATGCAGCCGCCGATGCAGGTGGCCGCGCCGCCGAAGGGCTCGATCTCCGTGGGGTGGTTGTGAGTCTCGTTTTTGAACATCAGCAGCCAGTCCTGGGTTTTCCCGTCCACCAGGGCGGGGACGTGGATGGAACAGGCGTTGATCTCCTCGCTCTCGTCCAGCTCGGGGAGGAGGCCCCGCTTTTTCAGGGCCTTGGCCGCGATGGTGGCGATGTCCATCAGGGTTTCGGGACGGTCCTTGGCCTTCTCGCCGTAGACCTCGCTGCGCAGCTTCAGGTAGTGGTAATACGCGTGCTTGACATTCGGGTCCTCGATTTCTCCGCCGTCGATGTGGGTGGAGAAGGTGGTGTGGCGGCAGTGGTCGGACCAGTAGGTGTCCACCACCCGGACTTCCGTGATGGTGGGGTCCCGCTTCTCCGTGTCCCGGAAATAGCCCTGGAGGAATGCCAGATCGTCTAAATCCATGGCCAGGCCCAGCTTCTCCAGCAGGGCCTGAAGGGCCGCGGCGTCCATGGCGGTGAAGCCCGCCAGGGTCTCCACCCGGCGGGGGGCGGCATGGGTGCGGGCCAGGGTCTCCGGCTTTTCCAGGGACGCCTCCCGGCTCTCCACGGGATTGATGACGTAGCCCTTGATTTTTTTGAGGTCCGCTGGGGTGAGAGCCCCTTCCAAGAGATACACCTTGGCATACGACACCAGGGGGCGGTCCACCCCCGCCATGAGCTGGACGCACTGGGCGGCGGAGTCCGCCCGCTGGTCGAACTGCCCCGGCAGGGCCTCCACCGCCAGGACGGTGTGGGGGCCCTCCGGCAGGGGGAAGATCTCCTCATAAATGAAGTCCACCTGGGGTTCGGAGAAGACGATGGACTTGGCCCTTTGGAAGACCTCCTCCGAAAGGTTTTCCACGTCGTAGCGGTTCACCAGCCGCAGCCCGGTGAGAGAGGAGACGCCCAGAATGGTCCGGAGCTCCGTTAAAAGCCCCTGGGCCTCCAGCCGGAGGGCGGGCTTTTTTTCTGCGTATACGCGTCTTACCATGTTCAGCCCTCCAGGGCCCGGAGGGCCCGCCGTCCGATGTCGTGCCGCAGGTATTTCCCCTCGAACCCGATGCGATTCGCGGCGGCATAGGCGTCCTTCAAAGCGGCTTCCAGGGTGTCCCCGGCGGCGGTGACGCCCAGAACCCGGCCGCCGCTGGTCACCAGCTTCCCGCCGGACAGCTGGTCTCCGGCGTGGTAGACGGTGACGTTTTCGGGGAGGTCCTCCGGGATGGAGAGCTCCTTCCCCTTTTCATAGCTGCCGGGATAGCCGCCGGAGGCCAGAATGACGCAGGCGGCGGCGCCGCCGTGCCACTCGACCGTCAGGTCCCCCAGGGTTTCGTTCTCCACGGCCTGCATGACCGTCAGCAGATCCGTTTTCAGCAGGGGGAGGACCACCTGGGTCTCCGGGTCGCCGAAGCGGCAGTTGTATTCGATGACCTTGGGCCCGTCGGGGGTCATCATCAGCCCAAAGTACAAACAGCCCTTGAAGGGACAGCCCTCCGCCCGCATGGCGGCCAGGGTGGGAAGGAAAATCTTCTCCATGCACTCCGCCGCCGTCTCCGGCGTGTAGCAGGGGTTTGGGGCCACGGTGCCCATGCCGCCGGTGTTCAGGCCCGTGTCGCCGTCCCCGGCCCGCTTGTGGTCCATGGAGGAGACCATGGGGGCGATGGCGGTCCCGTCGGTGAAGGCCAGGACGCTGACCTCCGGGCCCGTCAGGAACTCCTCAATGACAATTTCATTGCCGGAGTCGCCGAAGGCCTTGTCCTCCATAATGGACTTCACGGCGGCCTCCGCCTCCTGGAGATTCTGGGGGATCAGCACGCCCTTGCCCAGGGCCAGGCCGTCGGCCTTGACCACGATGGGGAAGGAGGCGGTTTTCAAATAGGCCAGGGCCTTGGCGGGATCATCGAAAACCTCATACCGGGCGGTGGGGATGCCGTATTTCTTCATCAGGTTCTTGGAAAAGACCTTGCTGGCCTCGATACGGGCGGCCTTGGCCTCGGGGCCGAAGCAGGGGATTCCCGCCTCGTGGAGCCGGTCCACGCAGCCCAGGGCCAGGGGGTCGTCCGGGGCCACCACGGCGAAATCGATGGCATGGGACTTGGCGAAGCGCACGATTTGCTCGACGTCCTTGGCCCCGATCTCCGGGACGCACACCGCGTCGGCGGAGATGCCGCCGTTGCCGGGGAGGGCGTAGATGGTTTCTGCCTGGGGATTTTCCTTTAATTTCTTTATGATCGCGTGTTCGCGGCCTCCGCCGCCGACGACGAGTAAGTTCATGGAAAGCCTCCTCAATGGTGGAATAAGCGCATTCCGGTGAAGCACATGGTCATGCCGTATTTGTCGGCGGTCTGGATGACATGGTCGTCCCGGATGCTGCCGCCGGGCTGGACAATGTACTCCACGCCGCTCTTCCGGGCCCGCTCCACGTTGTCCCCGAAGGGGAAGAACGCGTCGGAGCCGCAGGTGACGCCGCTCTGCCTGGCGATCCAGGCCTTTTTCTCCTCCGCCGTCAGGGGCTGGGGGCGCTCTTGGAAGACCCGCTGCCATTCACCGTCCGCCAGCAGGTCCTCCCACTCGTCGGAGAGGTATACGTCGATGGCGTTGTCCCGGTCCGGGCGGCGGATGTTTTCCAAAAAGGGCAGGGCCAAGACCTGGGGGTGCTGGCGGAGCCACCAGTTGTCCGCCTTGGCGCCCGCCAGGCGGGTGCAGTGGATGCGGCTCTGCTGGCCCGCGCCCACGCCGATGGCCTGTCCGTCCTTCACGTAGCAGACGGAGTTGGACTGGGTGTATTTCAGGGTGATGAGGGCTACCATCATATCCGTCTTCACCGCGTCGGGGAGGACGTGGCTTTTCGTGACAATGCCGCTCAGCAGGGAAGCGTCGATTTTATATTCGTTCCGACCCTGCTGGAAGGTGACGCCGAAGACGTCCTTGTACTCCTGGGGGGCGGGGGTGTAATCCGGGTCGATTTGGACCACATTGTAGCCGCCTTTTTTCTTGCATTTCAGAATCTCCAGGGCCTCGGCGGTGTAGCCGGGGGCGATGATGCCGTCGGAGACCTCGGCCTTGAGGTACTGGGCCGTGGCGGCGTCGCACACGTCGGAAAGGGCCGCCCAGTCGCCGTAGGAGCACAGCCGGTCCGCCCCCCGGGCCCGGATGTAGGCGCAGGCAATGGGGCTCAGGTCCGCGCCGGGGTCCACGAAGTAAAGCTTCCGGTCCGTCTCGCTGAGGGGCAGGCCCACGGCGGCCCCGGCGGGGGAGACGTGCTTGAAGCTGGCGGCGGAGGGAAGGCCGGCGGCCTGCTTCAGCTCCCGGGCCAGCTGCCAGGAGTTCAGGGCGTCCAGGAAGTTGATATAGCCGGGCTTGCCGTTCAGGACGGTGAGGGGCAGGTCCCCGCCGTCCTTCATGAAGATGCGGGAGGGCTTCTGGTTGGGGTTGCAGCCGTATTTCAGTTCCAGCTCGTTCATGGTCCGCGCTCCTTTGTATGTGTATTGATGGTGGTCAGTCCTCTGTCAGCTCAAAGGGCTCCGGGCGGAATTTCCCGTTCTCCCGGACGAAGGCGCTCCGGCAGGGGGCGGTCAGCAGGGGGATGATCTCCGGGTCCAGGTTGCAGGCGGTGTTCAGGTCGTAGATTCCCGTGTGGCTGATGTCGGCGATATAGTCCTCACTCTCGTCGCCGGAGAAGAAGCGCCAGCCGCTGTCGGGGAAGCTGGTTTCCGGTTCCTCCCGGTAGCACCAGCCCACCGGACAGCCGTCTACGGCGATGCGGTCCGTGACAAAGCAGCCGTTGGGCCCCTCCCAGTTAGGAAGAGACAGCTTCATCTCCGAGGGCCAGAGGCGGTACTCCTTTTCCCGCCTGGGCGTGTACCAGAAGCCGCTGTCCCAGGCGGCGTCGTTGGCCAGCAGCGTCCGCACCAGATCCATCCACAGCCGCTGGGCTTTCTGGAGATCCGGCAGGGCGGTCCCCTGGCGGAAGTCCCAATACAGCGCGCCGCACACCAGGCTGGCGGCGTACTCCTCCCAGCTGTGGAAGGCCTGGGCCTGGACGATCTGCTCTTCGGCCAGCTCGTCGAACTCCTCCCGGGTCAAAAGGCCGCAGGCCAGCGCCGCCCGGAGGTGGCCCGTCCGCTCGCTGATGTCCCAGGCCAGATAGCCCAGATGGCCCATCAGGGGATAGAACTGGGCGGAGAAGTCCCGCATCCGGATGAAGAATCCGGCGGAGTCGGGCTTTAAGGAGGCCAGGTCAAAGAGGGGACGGCCCTCCCAGACGGCCTCAAAGTCCAGGTAGTGGTCCTGGCAGTGGAACTGCCGGTCGCAGAAAGCCAGGAGGCTCTGCTTGTCCGTGATGCCGAAGACGGATTTCAGGTGATTCCGGCAGAGGGCGGCGCCGGCGTCCGTGGCGCAGAGGGGCAGGGTGGTGAAGCAGTCCGCCCCGTTACCCTCCGGGAGGCCCGGAGTCTTCCGAAGGGAGGGAACGCCCGCAAGCAGGGCGATAAAAGCGTCCCGCTCACAGGGCCTGCGCTCCCGCCGGGAGCGGGACAGCAGGGGCTGAATGTCCCGGGCCAGGGGGCCGTCCTGGGGGTGGAAATCGTGAAGCTGAGAGCGTTCCATTGTAAAACCTTCCTTTCCGTCAGCGGGCCAGGCCCTGGGCGACAAGCTCCGCCGCCTGGGGCAGCAGCACCCACTCCGCTTGCTCCATCACCCGGCGCTGGAGGACCTCCGGCGTGTCGCCGGGGAGCACCTCCACCGCCTTTTGCAGGAGGATGCGTCCTCCGTCGGGAATTTCATTGACCAGGTGCACCGTGGCTCCGGTGACCTTCACGCCCTTATGAAGGGCCGCCTCGTGGACCCGCAGGCCGTACATCCCCTTGCCGCAGAAGGAGGGGATCAGGGCGGGGTGGACATTCAAAATGCGCTCCGGCCAGCGCCCCACAAACTCCGGCGAGAGGATGGAGAGGAAGCCCGCCAGGACGATCATGTCCGCCCGGTACGCGGTGAGCTTTTCCGTGAGCCCCGCCTCAAATTCCTCCTGTGTGCATCCCTTCCGGGGGACGGTGAAGCCGGGCACGCCGTGGTTTTTCGCCCGCTCCAGGGCATAGGCCCCGGCGGCGCTGGAGAGAACCAGCACGATTTCCCCATGGGGAATTCTGCCCGCCTCCTGGGCGTTTAAAAGGGCCTCCAGATTCGTTCCGCCGCCGGAGACCAGGACGGCGATTCTCGCCTTGCTCATGCGTTGTCAAACGCTACGCCGCCGGAGTCCTTCGACACGCAGCCAACGCAGACGGCGTCCGGCTCTCCCGCCGCCGCCAAAAGCTCCAAAGCCTTCTCCGCCTGTTCCGGGGGTACCGCCAGCACCATGCCAAGGCCCATGTTGAAGGTGTTGTACATGTCGTGGTCCGTGATCTCTCCCCGCTTTTGGATCAGGTCGAAAATGGGCTGCCTGGGAATGGCGCTTGGCACAATCCGCGCGCCCAGCCCCTTGGGCAGCATCCGGGGCACGTTTTCAAAGAAGCCGCCGCCGGTGATGTGGCTGGCTCCGCGGAGGCCGATTCCCCCGTCCAGCAGGGCCTGGACGGCCTTGACATAGATTTTTGTGGGGGCCAGCAGGACCTCGCCCATGGATTTGCCATCCAGCTCGTCCATGGGGGCTTTCAGGTCGGCGCGCTCGATGTCGAAAACCTTCCGCACCAGGGAAAAGCCGTTGGAGTGAATGCCGGAGGAGGTCAGGCCGATGAGGGCGTCCCCTTCCCGGACCCGGCTTCCGTCGATGATTTTGGGCTTGTCCACCATGCCCACGGCAAAGCCCGCGACGTCATAGTCGTTGGGGTCCATGACGCCGGGGTGCTCGGCGGTCTCGCCGCCAATCAGGGCGCAGCCGGATTGGACGCAGCCCTCCGCCACGCCGGAGACGATGGAGGCCACCTTCTCCGCCTCGTTTTTGCCGATGGCGATATAGTCCAGGAAGAAGAGGGGCCGGGCGCCGCAGCAGATGATGTCGTTGACGCACATGGCCACGCAGTCGATGCCGATGGTGTCGTGCTTGTCCAGCAGCTGGGCCAGGCGCAGCTTGGTGCCCACGCCGTCGGTGCCGGAGACCAGGACGGGCTCCGTCATGCCGGAGAAATCCGGGGCGAAGAGGCCGCCGAAGCCGCCGATGCCGGAGACAACCCCCGGGATTTTGGTGCGCTCCACAAAGGGCTTCATCAGCCGCACGCCCTCGTACCCGGCGGTGATGTCCACCCCGGCGGCGGCGTATGCGGCGGAATGGGAGTTTTCCATGGTTGAACCTCCATGTTTTGATTTGGGGCCAGGGACTGCCTCGCGGTCATTCCTTCCCCGTCCAGCAGTACGTACAGATTTTGTCCCTGTCGATGCCGATGGCCTCTAAAAGACCGTCCAGGGATTGATAGCCCAGGGAGTCGAAGCCCATCTCCTTGCAGATGGTTTGGAGCATACACCGCCCCCGCTCCGTGGAGGCGTCGGCGTACTCCGCCAGGTGCTCCTGTCCCGCGTCCCCCTCCAGGGCCTGGACGGTCTTCCGGCTGAGAAGCTCCATGTCGGAATTGCTCCGGGAGAAGTTCAGGTACTTGCAGCCGTACATGATGGGGGGACAGGCGGAGCGCATGTGAACCTCCTCCGCGCCGGATTCATAGAGGAATTCCACCGTCTCCCGGAGCTGGGTGCCCCGGACGATGGAGTCGTCCACGAAGAGGAGCTTCTTGCCCTTGATGAGCTCCGGGACGGGGATCTGCTTCATCTTGGCCACCTGGTTCCGCACATCCTGGCTCTCGGGCATGAAGGACCGGGGCCAGGTGGGGGTGTACTTCACGAAGGGCCGGGCAAAGGGCTTGCCGCTGCGGTTGGCAAAGCCGATGGCGTGGGGGACGCCGGAGTCCGGGACCCCCGCCACGTAGTCCACCTTCGGGAGCTGGCCCCGCTGGACCTCGTCCCGGGCCATGATCTCGCCGTTGCGGTAGCGCATGACCTCCACGTTCATCCCCTCATAGCAGGAATTGGGATAGCCGTAGTAGGTCCAGAGAAAGGCGCAGATGCGCATGTCCTTCCCCGCGGGGGAGAGGGTCTCCCAGCCTTCGGGGGTAATTTTCACAATCTCCTGGGGGCCCAGCTCGTAGGCGTCCTGATAGCCCAGCTTGTGGTAGGCGAAGGACTCGAAGGAGACGCAGCAGCCCTCCTCGTTCTGGCCGATGAGCACCGGCAGGCGGCCCAGGCGGTCCCGGGCGGCGTAGATGCCCTCGGTTGTGAGGATGAGGATGGTCATGGAGCCTTCGATCTGCTCCTGGGCGTAACGGATGCCGGTGACCAGGTCGTCCTTCTGGTTGATGAGGGAGGCCACCAGCTCCGTGGCGTTGACCTTGCCGGAGCTCATGGCCATGAACTGGTGGCCGTGGTCGGAGAAGTAGCGGTCCACCAGGGTCTCGGCGTTCTGGATGATGCCCACGGTGGAGATGGCGTACAGCCCCAGGTGGGAGCGCATCAGCAGGGGCTGGGGGTCCGTGTCGCTGATGCAGCCGATGCCGGAGCAGCCCCGGAACCCGGCCAGATCCTTCTCGAACTTGGTGCGGAAGGGGGTGTTCTCAATGTTGTGGATTTGCCGGTGAAAGCCGGTTCGGTCCCCGTCATAGACGGCCATGCCGCCCCGGCGGGTGCCCAGGTGGGAATGGTAGTCCGTGCCGAAGAACACGTCCAGCACCACGTCCCGTTTTGAAATCGCGCCAAAAAATCCGCCCATTCGCAGCCTCCTTATTTTTTACGCTTGCACAGGAATATCCAGAGTACAGCCCCCAGCGCCGCCGCGGCCAGGAGCGCTAAGGCGGCGATCCCGGCGGGGGTGGTGGAGACAAAAATCGCGGTGGGACCGTCCGGCCCCCCGATAACGCCCACTTACAGCGCCTCGTTCATCCGGCGCATGACCTCGGCGTAGGCGTCCTCCACGCCGCCCAGGTCCCGGCGGAAGCGGTCCTTGTCCAGCTTTTCATGGGTCTTGGCGTCCCAGAGGCGGCAGGTGTCGGGGCTGATCTCGTCCGCCAGGACGATGGTTCCGTCGTCCAAACGGCCGAACTCCAGCTTGAAGTCCACCAGGGTCACGCCGCAGGAGGCCCAGAAGTCCTTGAGGAAGTCGTTGACCTGGAAGGCGTAGCGCTTGATGGTTTCGATCTCCTCGGGAGTGGCCAGCTTTAGGGCCAGGGCGTGGTACTCGTTCAGCAGGGGGTCCCCCAAATCGTCGTTCTTATAGGAGAACTCGATGGTGGGCGCGTCGAAGACGATGCCCTCCTCCACGCCGTAGCGCTTGGCGAAGGACCCGGCGGAGATGTTGCGGATGATGACCTCCAGGGGGACGATGGAGACTTTTTTGACCACGGTTTCCCGCTGGCTCAGCTCCTCCACGAAGTGGGTGGGGACCCCGGCCTTTTCAAGCCTTGCCATGAAGCGGTTGGTCATTTGGTTGTTGATAACGCCTTTTCCCGCGATGGTGCCTTTTTTCAGGCCGTTGAAGGCGGTGGCGTCGTCCTTGTAGTCCACGATGTACAGGTTCGGGTCGTCGGTTTTGAAGACCTTCTTGGCCTTGCCCTCATAGAGCTGCTCCAGCTTTTGCATATTGAATTCCTCCGTCAAGTAAGATAGAAATTGATTGGGAACGGGTCAGATTTCCGTCTGTAAGGCGGCGTCCTTTTCCTCGATTTGAGCGGCCATGTCCCGGCGGGCGGCATCCAGCCAGGCGGCGAGGTTTTTGTCCTCCACCGCCAGAATCTGGGCGGCCAGAACGGCGGCGTTCTTGGCCCCGTTCAGGGCCACGGTGGCCACGGGGACGCCGCTGGGCATCTGCACGGTGGCTAATAAAGCGTCCAGCCCGTCCATGGCGCCCCCCTTCATGGGGATGCCGATGACGGGCAGGGTGGTGTTGGCGGCCACGGCCCCCGCCAGATGGGCGGCCATGCCGGCGGCGCAGATGATGACGCCGAAGCCGTTCTTCCGGGCGTAGGAGGCGAACTCCGCCACTTGGGCGGGACTGCGGTGGGCGCTCATAATATGGGCCTCGTAGGGGATGCCGAAGGCGTCCAGCTGGGCGCAGGCGGACCGGACTACCGGCCAGTCGGAATCGGAACCCATGAGCATGGCTACTTTTTTCATGGTGAAGTCTCCCTTCAAATTGCAAATTACAGTTTCTTTCGCAGAACCGTGTGGCGGAAAATGCCGTCGGCGAAGTATTCGGCGGAGCAGAACACCGGCTTGCCGTCGATGTCGAAGTCCACCTCTTCCATATACAGCAGGGGCGCGCCCAGGGGAACCTGGAGAACCTGCGCCAGCTTCTCGTCCGCCGGGACGGCCCGGAGGTCCGTCAAATCCAGGTAGGGGAAAATGCCGCAGGAGCGCTGGAGGAAGTGGAAGATGGGGGGCTTCAGGTCCTCTTCCGTGTAGTCCTCCCGGATGAGGGCCTTTTCAATGACGTCCTCGCAGTAAATGGCGGGGCGGCCGTCGGCGGTGCAGAGGCGGGAGACCCGGAGCATGGGGGTCCCCTCCGGGAGCTGGAGCTGGGCGGCGGTTTTTTCGTCCGCCGGCTCCTCCCAGGAGCGGATGGAGGCCACCGCCGGGGTAAAGCCGTTTTGCCGGATCATGTCCAGGAACTCCACCTCGATGTCCATCCGGGTGTGTACGTCCAGCACATGGCGGTTGATGACGGTGCCCACGCCGTGGCGGCGGGTGATGAAGCCCTCCCGCTCCAGGGAGGCCAGAATGTCCCGCAGCTGGGTGCGGCTGATGCCCAGCTTCACGCAGAGAACGCTCTCCCGGGGCAGACGCTCCTGCTGGGCGTACTCGCCGGTACGCATGGCGGCCAGAAGCTGGGCGCGGATGGCCTTGGTATGGGATGTGTGAGTGTTCATTCCATGCACCTCGATATCATGAAGATTCCGGGAAGGAGTCCGGACCTCCGGCGGAATAGGTCGTACCTATTGTATCGGTTTCCGGGCCGGACCGCAATTGACAAAATTGACAGTTCCCAGAAAAATTCCGCCCCCGGCTTGGGATGGTTTCGCAAAAAGGTTCGGGAAAGAGAGAGGGCTCCCGGCTTTTCGCCGGGAGCCTCCTGAAAAAGTTACTCCAGAATATAGACGGTGCAGGAGCGGCGGCCGAATTGGATGCACTCCTCATAGGTGTCGTAGTAGAGGTCTATCTTGCTGCCCTTGACGCCGGTATCCTCGGCCACGGCCAGGCCGTAAACCACGTTTCCGCCGGCGACGATATACATCCGGGTGCCCAGGGGGATGACGCTCTTGTCCACGGCCACGGAGCCTACGTGGACGGCGGTGCCGCTGGCGGTGCGGGTGCCCACGCCGCCGTGCCCTGTGGTGTAGGCCGTGGCGGTCATGGAGCGGACGCCGGAGTAATTCAGCACCGTGCCGTCCTTTAAGGTCAAGGTGCCGCTGCCGTCGGCGTTTTCGGAGACGTTGGCAATGCCTCCGCCGGTTTCGCCGTGCTCCGCCAGGATGCCGTCCGGGTCCTGTTTGGTCTCGGAGGGCTTGGGCTTGGGCTTGGCGGTGCCGTACTCCACGATTTTGTCCACGGCGGTGGTGTCCAGCTCCTCCACAAACTGGCGGGAGAGCTGGGCTCCGTTGGACCAGACCACCTCGTAGACAGAGGAGCGCACGCCGTCGGCCCCCTCCTGAACCACCTTCTCCTCGCCCTCCAGCATGTCGGGGTTGGCGACCCGCTGGGTGGAGAAGGGGGCGGTCTCGGTAACGTAATCGTAATAGGTCAGCTCGGAGGCGACGTTTACCTCCACGCTGTTCTCCGACAGCTTCACGCCGATCATCTCCAGGGGGCTGGGGTAGATGTGGAGACGGCCCAGCAGGGAGGAGACGCTCTCCTTGTGGGACTGGACAGTGACGGCGGAGCCCTCATGCCGGACGGTGACGGTGGTGTCCTCCTGCAAGGTGATGTCGTAGCCCCGGCTGCCGTTGGAGACGTAGACCATTTGGGAAGAGAGGTCCGGGGCCTCCTTCTGCTGGGGGTCCAGGATGATGGCGGCCTCGTCCTCCGTCCCGGTGATGAGAAACAGGGAGTCGGCCCAGCCGGTGGCGGAAAGGCCGGTGACGGTGGCGACGAGCAGGCAGAACAGCAGCATGCCGCCGCGCCTGCACAGGCTGTATAATAGGCTTGGTCGTTGGTCGGTGTTCACTTGGATACCCTCCTATAAGGTAATTTCACGGCAGACATTTGAAAAAGCCTTGGCCCCGGACCGCGCCCGGAAGGGGGCGGAGGAGCGCCGTGTCGGTCCCCGCGGGGGAGTATTGGGCGGCCGCCCCGTGCGAAAAGGCGGCTTGTAACTTTTGTTACCAGTGGAAAACTGCGCTTAGTATACACCTCATCCCCACTTTTGTCAAGCCTTTTGGGCTCTGGGAGCATGATTATCCCCACTTTAGACCCGATTGGACAAGAATTGACGGAAAAAGATTCAGGAAAGGAACGGGAAAAGGTTACAAAACGGTAACGGAATAAGGGGCAAAATGGGGGCGGCGGGGATGCGGCAAAGAAAAACGCCGCCGGAAACCGGCGGCGGATTCGCTTGTGCTTTACATGCGGTCCTCTAAAAGTGCGCAGACGGAGACGTTTAAAACGTTG
>Ga0137310_100027_pt1 | contig 80535 bp, 79 predicted proteins | sample NAcewiD2O_June_2_FD_97183 | JGI IMG/M metagenome (GOLD analysis project Ga0137310, IMG submission 97183) | Mouse cecal microbial communities from Vienna, Austria - N-Acetylglucosamine amended D2O_June | ecosystem: Host-associated > Mammals > Digestive system > Large intestine > Cecum | place...
GGACAAAAGCCGGGAGTGTGGTATAATTGAGATGCCACAAATGAGCCGTCAGCCTGAAAGGAGCGCCCTATGAGCAGTGGGCAGACGGAGAAGATCACCGCATTATACGAGAGACTTAGCCGCGACGATGAGGCCGCAGGGGACAGCAACAGCATAGTGAATCAAAAAATGCTGTTGGAGAGCTATGCGGTCCAACGTGGCTTTACAAATTGTGTCCACTACACGGACGACGGATGGTCCGGGGGCAATTTTGAGCGCCCGGATTGGAAGCGGCTGATTGCCGACATTGAGGCCGGGAAGGTTGGCTGTGTCATTGCCAAGGACATGAGCCGAATCGGACGCGATTATCTCCAGACAGGATTTTATACCGAGGTCCTCTTTCGGGAGAAGGGCGTCCGGTTCATCGCCATCGGCAACAGCGTGGACAGCGCGGACCGCAGTTCGGGAGAATTTGTGCCGTTCCTTAATATCGTAAATGAATGGTTTTTGCGGGATTGCAGCCGGAAACAGTGTGCGGCGTATCAGGCGCGGGGCAACGCTGGCAAGCCCACCACCAACCACGCCATCTACGGCTACCGGAAGGACCCGGAGGACAAGCACCACTGGCTGATCGACGAGGAGGCCGCTGCCGTTGTGCGGCGGATATTCCATCTAAGCATGGAGGGACACGGCCCCCATGAGATTGCCAGCATCCTTCGGGATGATAGAATTGAGCGGCCCTCAGTCTATATGGGTAAGCGGGGACAGGGGACACAGCGGAACAGCTACGATGACAGCCGCCCCTACGACTGGAGCGGCACGTCTGTCTCGAATATCCTCGCCAAGCCGGAGTACATGGGGCATACGGTCAACTTTCGTTCCTATAAGGAATCATACAAAGATAAACACGCCATCAAGCGGCCCCCGGAGGAATGGACGGTTTTCGAGCATACCCATGAGGCCATTGTGGACCCGGAGACTTGGAAACTGGCACAGCAGATCAGAAAGACCGTCCACCGCACAGACACCACTGGCGAAGCAAATCCGCTGACGGGCCTGCTTTATTGTGCCGACTGCGGCGCGAAGATGTATAACCACCGGGGCCGGGCGCAGGCCAACAAAGAGAACCGGGGCAAAGACCCGGTAAGCGGCCTTTACCCCTATGACCACTACGATTGCTCCACCTACGCGCTGACATTTCGCCACTACCATCAGGAGTGCTTCGGCCACTACATCAGCACCAAGGCACTCCGGGCGTTGATTCTGGATACAATTAGAACTGTCAGCGCCTACGCTATCACCAACCAGGCGGAGTTCATTGAGAAGGTCCGGGCGGCATCGGAGGTCCGGCAGGCCCAGGCCGCGAAGGACTTGAAACGGAAACTCAACAGGGACCGCAAACGGTCTGGCGAGCTGAATGGGCTGATAAAGAAACTCTATGAATCCTACGCCACCGAGAAGATTTCGGAGAAGCGGTTTGAGCTGCTGTCCGGCGAGTATGAGCGGGAGCAGGAGGCGTTGGAGGAATCCATTGCCAAGGCCCAAGCGGAGTTGGATGCTTTCGAGGCGGACACAACCAGGGTGGATCAGTTTCTTGCGCTGACGAAGAAGTACACCGACTTCTCGGTGCTGACCACGCCGATGATCTACGAGTTCGTGGACAAGATTCTCGTCCACGCACCGGACCGCTCCGCCGGGGACCGGACACAGGAGGTAGACATCTACCTGAAGTTTATCGGCAAGTTTGATGTCCCTCTGCCGGAGCCGACAGCGGAGGAATTGGCCGAGATGGAAAAGCAGCGAAAACAGAGGGCTTATTACCGTGAGCGCAGTAAGCGGCAGCGGGAACGGGACAAGCAGAAGAAGCTGTCAGAACAGGAAAAAAGCGCATAACCCATTACGGGGGCTTGCCATGTGGCAGGCCCCCTTTTTGTTCTATGAATTTCAATCCATGTGAAATCCGATGTGCGCTCCCATGACCTAGGCATGGTGAACGGCCTGCCCGGTTCGCTGGGGGCGCTTTCTAATCTTACGCCGGATGGCGAATACAATTTTGAAAAGGAGAACGATTTTTATGAATATTAGAAATGAAATCAAAGCCTATATTGTCCGGGAGGGTTTTACCATGAGCGAGCTGGTGGAAAAGCTGGCGGAGCAATATGATTGGAGTCCCAGTGTCCCCAACCTCTCCGACAAGCTGCGCCGGGAATCCCTGCGCTACAAGGAGGCCGTGGAGTTGGCTGACGCTCTCGGTTATGACCTCGTTTGGCAGAAGCGGCAATAAGGAGGGAAAAAATTATGAAGATTACGATCAGCGAGATCAAAGTAAATCCAGGGCGGCGTCCGGTCAATCTGGAAGGGATCAATGAATTGGCTCGGAGTATTTCTGCGATTGGCCTGCTCAACCCCATTACTATTGACCAAGAACATACCCTCGTTGCTGGCCTGCACCGGCTGGAAGCCGCCAAAATGCTGGGCTGGACGGAAGTCGAGTGCAACATCTGTACTCTTGATGCCTTGCAGACGGAGCTGGCTGAAATTGACGAGAATGTTGTGCGTACCGAACTGTCTGTGATAGAGTACGGGGAACTGCTGGAGCGCCGGAAAGAGATTTATGAATCCCTCCACCCGGAGACGAAAGCAGGTCAGGCTCAGGCAGCGGGGATGAACCGGGCGATTGGGAACAACGTCAGCGACAAAATGTCGGCCACGTTGAAATCGTTTGCCCAGGACATTGCCGACAAGCTGGGCGTATCGTCCCGAACGGTAGAGCGGACTGTGCAGATGATGAACGGTCTGACAGAAGATGCACGGGAAGTTTTTCGCCATTTTCCCAATTATAAGCTCAATCAGAGCAATGCAATGAAACTCTCGCGCATGGAACCCGGCAAGCAGAAAACAGCCGCTATTTTGCTGGCTTCCGGTCAGATTCGATCCTTGGACGAGTACCAGCCCGTAGATGTACGTACCGCCCCAAGACACGCGAAATCATCCCGGCAGCAGAAGGTGGAATTTTTGGAGAGTGTTGCGGACTTGAAGGACCCCACCAAAGATTGCAGGCAGTCGCCGGAAGCCTTTATTTTGGAATACAGCGCCTTTATTGAAAGAGTTCAGCGAGGCGTGGAGAGTTTCTATCTGCCCAATTACAAGGAAGTGCTGCCCGCCCTTTCACAGGAACAGCTTCACACTTTGATTGGCCTGACTGATTCCTGCCGCAAAACACTGGAGGATTATCTCAGCTTTGTTAAGGAGGCCCGCGCCAATGTCTGAACGCGCCAAAGGCAAAAGCGGCGGCATTTATTTCAAGGTCACAGACGAGGAACGGGAGTTGATCGAGCAGAGGATGGCCCTGATGGGCATTCGGAACATGAGCGCCTATATTCGGAAGATGTGTATTGACGGCTATATTGTCCAATTGCAAATCAACGAGTTGGACGAGTGCGCCAAGCTCCTGCGGTATACCTCCAACAATGTGAATCAGATCGCCCGCCGGGTCAATTCCGGCGGCGGTGTCTACCCTGACGAGGTAGACGAAATTTGCGGCAAGCTGACGGAGGCCAGCGGGCTTTTCGGTAACATTTTGGAGCAGCTATCGAAAATCAATTAACGGTCTGGTGGTGGGCGAAGATTTTTCGCCCACCACCATTTTTCTTTTTATGGGAGGTCTTGACAATGGCAACTACACGACTGATGCCGCTGCACAGCGGTAAGGGCCGGAGCATTGCCGAAGCTCTTGGCCGGGTGACGGACTATGTGAAGAATCCAGAGAAAACCAACGGCGGCGATTTGGTCATGGCCTATCAATGTAACCCGTCTATCGCTGACCAGGAGTTTCTATTCTCCAAGCGGCAGTATGCCGCCATTACCGGCAGGGAACGGAAGGACAATGATGTGATCGCCTACCATCTGCGGCAGTCCTTCAAGCCGGGGGAGATTACACCGGAACTGGCGAACAAGATCGGCTATGATCTCGCTATGTCGCTGACCAAGGGGAAACACGCTTTTATTGTTTGCACACACGTTGACAAGCACCACATTCACTCGCATATCGTGTTCAATTCGACTGCCATAGACTGCACCAGGAAATTCCGAAACTTCTGGCGGTCCTCATTCACAGTTCGGAGAATCTCCGATATGCTGTGCCTGGAAAATGGGCTGTCTGTGATTGCGGAACCGAAGCCCAGCCGGGGCAGCTATGGCACATGGCTGGGAGAGGGTAAGCCGCTTACCGTCCGGTGGCAGTTGGAGCAGATCATCGACACCGCCCTCGGTCAAGGCTGCAAGGATTTTGACAGTTTCCTCGCTGCCATGAAAACGGAGGGAGCGGAGGTTAAGCGGGGCAAACATCTGGCGTTCAAAATCCCAAATGGCAAACGGTTTGTCCGCTGTGATTCTCTCGGTGATGATTACACCGAAGCGGCGATTATGGAGCGCATTTCCGGCAAGCGTATTGTCGCTCCTAAGGCAAAGACGGCGATAAAGTCCAAGCCCAATTTGCTGATTGACATTCAAGCGAAAATGCAGCAGATTCACTCTCCTGGATTTGAGCGGTGGGCGAAAATTTTCAATCTCAAGGAGATGGCAAGGACGGTCATTTACTTGCAGGAAAACGGATTGACAGACCTCGGAGAATTGGAAAGAGCCTGTGATGCGGCAGTCCAGAAATTTAACGATTTGGGCGATCAGATGAAAGACGCTGAACGGAGAATGAAAGACATTTCCGAACTGCAAAGGCAGATCGGCACCTACGGAAAAACACAGGAGATTTACGCGCAATATCGGAAATTGACGGGCAGCAAAAGGGAGAAATTTTATGAACAGCATAGCAGTGAAATCACAGCCTGTCAAGCGGCGAAGCGGTACTTTGATTCCCTCGGTTTGAAGAAACTGCCGTCCATGCAATCGCTGAAACAGGAGTATGCCATGTTGCAGGCAGAGAACAAAAAGCGGTATCCAGAGTACAAGCAGGCACGAGAAAAAATGATAGAACTGCTCACTGCCAAAAACAACGTGGATCGGATTTTGGGCGTGACGGAGAAAGAGAAAAATCGTAGCCGCCAGCAGGAGGCGCGGTGATGATTTTTTCTCTCCCTGCATAATGGGGCCCCCGCGCAAGCCCAGCGAAGCGGGTTGCGTGGGGAAAGGAGGGACAACGAAATGAAGCGGATGCCCGCCGTCAGGCGGGCGCAGCGGAGTGGAGTTTGTCCCGACGCGCAGACGCCGAAGGCGGCTTAAAAAACCGGGCGCACTTGCGCCCGGTTTTACAGGGGTTTGGGGGCGGTCAGCCACCAACAAGCACGCGCCGGGTATATACCGGCGCATTGCTTGCCACTACTACCGCACCCTCGTCCTTCATCCCATGCTCTCAGCAAATCTCTTGCTCCAGAGCATCAAATTCCGGGGTGGAAAAGAACTCTCCAAGAGTGATTTCAAAGCCATCACATAACTTTTTGATAGTAACTGTTCCGGGATTTTGGCTTTCACCGTTGAGGATACTTTTGATGGTCGCCTGAGGAACGGCGGAAATATTGCTTAGGCCATTAGGGGTGATGCCCCGTTCCCTACACAATTCCAGAATGCGGGCTGCAATCGCCTCGCGGGTATTCATAGGCAAATCCTCCAAGTGATTTGTCACTATGATAAAATATTTGCATTTTCCGTGTTAGTGATGCTTCACTAGCTCCGAAATTTATGATATAGTGATATATCACTATATAGGAGCTGTGAACTATGGAGGAGTTTACTTGTGCATTTACCGGCCACAGACCCAAAAGCTTTCCATGGAAGTACAATGAGTCCGCGCCTGACTGCGTTCTGCTGAAGGAAGTCCTGGCAGCGCAGATCAAAATGCTGGCGGACAGGGGTGTGACAGACTTTTTCTCAGGCATGGCCCAAGGGGTAGACATCTGGAGCAGTCAAATTGTCCTCGACCTCCAAAAGAAAAATCCTGCGCTGAAGCTCCATTGTGTCCTACCCTGCAAGGGACAGGAGAGCAAGTGGACAGCATCAGCGCAGGAACACTATCACTCAATTTTGACGCAGGCCAATGAGGTTGTTTATGTAGGGCAAGAATACAGCAGGGATTGTATGCTGGAGCGTAATCGCTGGCTGGTGGAGTATTCGTCTATTTTGTTGGCGGTCTACAATGGTACTCTGCGCAGCGGCACTGGAGCCACGGTGCGATATGCGCTAAAATAAGGGCGAGAGGTCATTGTCATCGACCCAATTTCCAGAAATATTTTACGTCAAGGCTTCCCTGCATCTGAATAAATTGTAAACTGAGCCAAGCGCACTTAAATCTGTACATATGTGTTTTTGGATTTTCGCCATTACAAATATCACAAGAAAACCTTTACAGCAAGCGTGAAAATCAACAAAGATATCTGATGACACACCCAAAAAATTGTGATATTATAATATTAAAAGAGTGTAGTAGTGACAGGAGGATGCAGCGATGGAACAGAAACGACCGATTGATGCTATGTGGGATGACTCCCCCGTTGATGTCACGACAGAAGTAAATTTCATTTGGTCTATCGCAAATAAGCTGCGTGGCACCTATCAAAGCGAGAAATATAAGGATGTCATTATTCCGATGGTCATCATTCGGCGCTTTGAGTGTGCTTTAGCCCCAACAAAGCAAAAAGTCCTTGCCCAGTATGAGGCAAATCCCAAATACCCAGCAAAGGCCATGTATAAGATATCCGACTATCCCTTTTACAACACCAGCGGCTATGATTTGGCTGAATTGGTGAATGACCCTGACCATCTGGCATCGAACTTCAAGTCATATATTCAAGCCTTTTCCTCAAATATTCAGGACATTATTCGGAGCCTGGATTTTGACAAGCAGATTGACAAGATGGACAAGAACAATCGTCTGCTGAGTGTTGTGAAAGCATTCTCCGAGCTGGACCTTGACCCACATACGATTGATAACGTGAAAATGGGGTACATCTTCGAGGAGCTAATTCGTAAATTTTCGGAAAACGCAGAAGCCGGCGATCACTACACTGGCAGAGATATTATCAAGCTCATGGTAAATATATTATTGGCAGAGGGCTGTGATGATATTTTTGACCCAGGCAAGGTTATTACGATCCTCGACCAAGCCTGTGGAACAGGCGGTATGCTTTCCACTGGATTTAATTTCATCAAACGATACAATCCGTCTGCTGATGTGCGCCTGTTCGGTCAGGAGATCAATCCAGAGTCTTATGCCATCTGTTTAGCGGAAATGTTGATAAAAAACCAGAATGCGGAGAACATTTGCTACCAGGACACCATGAAAGCTGACCGTTTCCGGGGAACAAAAATGCGGTTTGTAATAGAAAATCCTCCATTTGGCACGCCGTGGGGCGGCAAGGATGCGGCAGAGGGTGTAGAGCAGGCAGTCACCGATGAATACAAGCGGTCGCCAAGCCGTTGGGGTGCTGGTCTGCCCGGTTCTGGTGATACACAGATGCTTTTTCTCCAGTCTGCCATAGATAAGATGGATGACAAAGTTGGGCGCGCTGCCATCATACAGAATGGCAGTCCCCTGTTTTCCGGCGGCACAGCCAGCGGTGAAAGCCAAATCCGCCGCTGGCTGTTGGAGAGCGATCTGATTGAAGCTATCATCGCCCTGCCGGTTGACCTTTTCTATAACACAGGTATCGCTACTTACATCTGGGTGCTATCCAAGAACAAGCGTCAGGAGCGGAAAGGGAAAATTCAGTTGATTGACGCCAGTTCCTTTTTCCATAAACTACGCAAGGCTCTTGGCGATAAGAAAAACGAAATTTCCCCGGAGGATCGCGCCGCTATTACAAAGCTGTATGCGGGATTTCCGGCTGAGAATGAGTTTTGCAAAATTTATCCAAACACAGAGTTCATTTATCGGGAGTATGTGGTCATGCAGCCCCTCCAGCGGAGTTATGCAATCACATCAGACCGGATCAGCGCAATGCTGGCAAAAGGTTCTTTGTCCTCTTTATATGACGAGGCCAAAGTAGCCGAATGGGAGAACGCTGAAGAGTTGACTGGCAAGGACGCCCGAAAGCTGGAAATTATGCAGAATAACAAGCCAGTGTTTGAGGCAATCATCTCAGCTTTGCAAGCGGCGGTTTCTGATGTGGTCTATTACTCTCCCGCCGATTTTATGCCAGTGCTGACTAACGCACTGTCCGGCGCAACGGCGGAGAAAAAACTGCTGGACAAGATTGCTGACGGGCTGTCTGTGATGGATAAAAAAGCGGAGATACAGCGCGACCGGAAAGGCAATATCATTTATGACAAGGAAACACGGGACATCGAAATCGTCAGGTGGGAAGAAAGTATAGACACCTACATGGCCCGTGAGGTGCTGCCTCATGTCCCGGACGCAAAGGCTTTCTTTGAGGAAAACCTGGGAGCGAAAAAAACGGTCATCAAAACCGGTGCGGAGATACCATTTACCCGGTATTTCTACAAATACCAGCAGCCTGTACCCAGCGAGGAACTGAAGGCCAAGTTCTTGAAATTGGAGTGTTCCGTTTCCAATCGCGTGGTGAGGCTGTTCGAGTGAGGTGATGGATATGCGGGAGATGAAAGATAGCGGCATTGAATGGGTTGGCAAAATCCCTTCTAATTGGATGTTTGTAAGAATTGGTAGTTTGTATGGCTTGCGTGTAGAAAAAGTCAGCGACCGTGACTATCAGCCTCTTTCAGTAACCAAACTTGGAATATTACCACAGCTGGAAACAGCGGCCAAGACAAACGCCCATGATGACCGAAAACTGGTGAAGATAGGCGATTTTGCAATCAACAGTAGATCGGACAGACGCGGTTCTTGTGGAATTTCAGGGTATGAAGGGTCAGTATCTCTTATCAATACAGTATTGTATCCTATTGCAGATATGAACCCCCAATATTATAACTGGCTTTTCCATACCACAGAGTTCGCAGATGAATTTTATCGTTGGGGACACGGCATCGTAGATGATCTATGATGGCAGCGGAAATATCCTGCAAACGAATTCCCTCCTGCCGCCGCATGAGTGGACGGATGAGTTCAAAACAAGACTTGCGGAGGCGTTACATATTAAAAAGTCAGAAATCCGTAACCATGAAAGTATTACGTTCTTCGATGTAATCGTAACAAATCCCCCGTTTGGCAGCAAAATTCCTATCAAAGACAAAAATATCCTTGAACAGTTTGAACTTGCTCATATCTGGGAAAATGACAAGAAAACCGGAATTTGGACAATAACAGAACGGTTGCAGTCATCAGTCCCGCCTGAAATCCTGTTTATCGAAAGATGTAGCGGCTTAATTGAAACAGCCTATTATCCTGGTTGGATGCAACGAAGCCGACTCAAGCGGATATGGTGTGATAAGTCATATGGAGAAGGGTTTTATCTTCCCTCACAGATGACCGATCTCTATCCTGTTCCGGAAAAGCATATATCTCGGCTGGCAGATTGTGATATGGATGAACTGCGCCTAAAGGAAAACACATTATTGCTGACGCGCAGTGGTACAATAGGCAATATTTCATATGTGTCAAAAACCTTGCAGCTTTGTAAAACCTATTCGACTGGCTTATGGCAACTCCACGGACTTATGGAAGCAAGACCGTGGAGCTGTTTTTATTAGGTATCACTGGTATGTAGCAACTTCAACCTTTCTGGATCGGCTGGGCTGAGTATAGTAATCTTCCGCCCCAGCTTCTGAGCATACCTCACCGTCATTGCCGTTCCACCCCGCCACTCGCCATTGTAGACAGCCAGCAAGCAGGCGGCGTGATCGACAAGATAACGGTTGCGTTTCAGCATACAATTTTTGCTATACTCCCGGTTGACATACACAACCTCGCCCGCCTGTTCCAGAATAGAAAAATACAGTTCCCGCGCCGAAGCCGACCACTCGTCCGCCTGTCCCTCGCAGGGCAGGATACAGTGGAGCTTTAGCGCGGGATTTTCTTTTTTCAATGCCAGCACCGCTAGGGCGGCCCACGTGTCGGTACCTTCTGCCATGCCGGAGAGGAAGTCGGTGTAACCCATCTCTACCAGCTTGGCAATTTCTTCGGTAATCGCTTTTTTTAGGATAACACATCTGGTATCTGCCTCGTTATAGCTCCAGGGAAGCTTTTTCGGACGATGACCTGTGAACGCACAACATCTTTCAATCATCACAATCTATCTCCTAACTTTAGTTCAACTATGGGGATTATATCCTCTTAACAATGGAGATTATAACCCCCATACTGGGTAATGTCAATCGGGGGTGAGACTGTGATTATTTTTGATAAACTGTGGAATGTGATGAAGGAAAAGGGCTTTTCCACATACCAACTAAGGGAAAAGTGCGGTATCGACAGCAAGACCATCCGGCGCTTGCGGGCAAACGACAACATGGAAACCAAGACACTGAACAAATTGTGTACGGTCCTTGATTGCCGTCTGGAAGATATTGCTGAATATATTCCAGACGAGCAGTAACAACTCCACGGCTCTGCGGATGCAGAACCGTGGAGTTGTTAGCATTTTCGGGGCGGGGTATCCAGGCTGCGATCTGGCAGCATGGGTACCCAACGCCCCGAAAATGGAGGGGGAATCCAAGGGGGGAGACCTCCCCTCTTGGCACACGACTTTCGGAGAAAGTCTAGTGTGTTATACCTTTTGTCCCGGCTGGCGTGGGAAAGGGGCGGCGCGGTCTGGTGCAGTCACTTTCCCGCACCAGGAAATCAGGCAGTGGGATGGAGCGGCAGCAATCATCCCACTGCCTGATTTTGGGAGGGACAAAAGGTATATACAGCCCCCGTCCCTCGTCCCCCGTCCCGCCGCAGCGACATCGCCAGCGGGCCGATAATCGGGCCTGCGAGCCACCCGTCTGGGCGCGAAGTAAAGCCACTTACTGGCCGCTTGTATCATTTGCCTTGGGCAGATTTTCAAAGAGCGAAACCAGCCCACGCCGGAGCTCTGCCAGCTTCTCCCGATCAATTTCATCGCCCACCGTATGTAAAATGGCATCGGTGACCTGATCTGGCGTGATGGAAGTCAATGGTGCTTCTTGGCCTTTTGACAACTCATCCATCATCCGCTCAACAACTTCTTTTGTCACGTTTTTGGCAGTTCCCAGGTCTGAACCGACATCATGTTTCATTTCTTTCAGCATATTCATAAACACAGTCTGGATTTTTGTTAGTTCTACTTGATGAGGTGGGACTTTGGACAAATTGACAGCTTGTGCCACCTCTCGTTGCCCTGCACCCACCAGCAATTCGCTCATAGACGCAAAGATTTGGTTCTGCACAGCTGCTCCAGCGGCAAAGGTATCGTTCAGATATTGTGCAATCATAGCAGTCAGCGTGGCAAATCGTGGATGTTCCAGCAAGCGGTTGACCACATCTGTATCGACCCTCTGCGTGTAAAGGTTCCGTACCGACTGTGCTGAGAGGCCCAACTCACTTACGTCATAGTTTTTGCGCTCGGGGATACTGGTCAGACCCAGCAGAAAGTCAGTGGAGACGCTGAACTCTCGTGCCAGCGCCACCAGCACATCACTGTTGATCTTCTGCGTCTGGCCCTTCTCTATGCGGCCCAGTGTAGTGGCGTTGATGCCGATTTTAGCCGCTAACTCATCCAGGGTCATATCCTCACGTTCACGAAGCCCGGTAATGCGGCGTCCCGTGGTATCCGATAACATATTTGCCATATATCCACCCCTTTCTGCTTATCTTACCATATATTCGCTCGATTGAATGTCGAATATTGTAAAATAACATCATAATTTGGGGTCAGCCAGGAAACTGCATTTTTGCAGGATTTCCTGGCTGATTTGTTTTTTCGGGCATTTATGCAGGAATTAAAGGCTATAGACGATTTTCCGGTATATTGAAATACGCAAAAACATTTGTCAAATCAACTTAGGAGGTATCAAATCATTGCGTATTCCAATCAGCGAAATCAAAATCAACCCCGGACGGCGGGAGGCCGACCCAACCCATATCGACGAGTTATCTAAAAGCATAGCCGACGTGGGCCTGCTCAATCCAATCACAGTTGACAGCAGCCACACCCTGATTGCCGGGCTACACCGGCTGGAAGCGGCGAAGCTGCTGGATTGGGCTGAAATCGAATGTACTGTATGCAGTATTGACAGCATCCGGGCGGAACTGGCGGAGATCGACGAGAATGTGATCCGCAGAAGTCTGACCAACACAGAAGTGAGCAGTCTGCTTGCCCGCCGGAAGAAACTCTATGAAACTCTGCATCCAGAGACGATTGCCCGGAACCGTCCTGGCCATGTGAGCAATCACCAACGTTCGAGCGACAATGTGTCGTGCGAACCCAAAGTGAAATCTTTTGTGGAAGATACCGCTGAAAAGCTGGGTGTTTCGACTAGGACTGTTGAGCGCCACCTGTATCTGGCCGAACATCTGACACCGAAAGCCAGTGAGATTCTCAAAAAAATGGATAAACAGCCTCCCCGGAGTGAGCTGATGAAGCTGGCCCGCTTGGAGCCGGACCGTCAGGCTGAGTGCGCCGCGCAGTTCCTGTCCAGCGAGATCAAATCGGTGAACACATATTTGAAGCAGGGAGAACCGGAAACCGCCGGGGCTGATACTCCCTCATCCTTTGACAGCTTTATGGAAAGTTCAAGTCTGATTCTTAATGAATTTGAGCGGCTTTCCTCGCTTTTAGCGGCCAGTCCTGACTTTACTGACGAACAGACGGAAACTGCCCGGATTCAAGCCAATAAGCTGCGTGAAGCGGCGGATAGGCTTACGGCACAGCTTGAGGGTAGGCGGTGAGCGCGATGCAGAAGCCGCAGTATGCCATTCTCCGCTTTGCCAAGTACAAGGGACCGGAAATCGGGCAAATTGAGGCCCATAACGAGCGAAAAAAGGAGAAATACGCCAGTAATCCCGATGTGGATGTTAGTCGCAGTCATCTCAATTACCATCTTGTCCAGCCAGAGCGGAAATACCGTGCCGAGGCTGAGAAACAGATTGCCGAGGCCGGATGCCGTACTCGAAAGGACAGCGTTCGGGTGGTCGAGGCCCTGGTGACGGCCAGCCCAGAGTTTTTCAAAGGGAAGAAAAGGGCTGAAATTCGGACATTCTTTGAAGAAGCGGTTCGTTTTATTACGAAACATCAGGATAAAAGTACGATTATCTCCGCCGTGGTTCATATGGACGAGAAAACGCCTCATATGCACCTATCCTTTGTCCCGCTGACACCGGACAAGCGGTTGAGTGCCAAGGATATTGTCGGAAACAAGAAGAAACTGACATGGTGGCAGGATAGTTTTTGGAAACACATGGTCAGGAAGTATCCTGATCTGGAGCGGGGCGAAAGTGCCAGCGAAACTGGCAGGACACACATTCCGCCCCGTCTGTTCAAGGAGGCGGCACATCTCAACCGCCAGCGGGATATGCTGATGAAGTTGCTGGGGGAGGTCAATCCTCTCAACGCCAAGAAGAAAAGTGCTGAGATTGAGGCCCTGCTGGAGCAGTACATCCCCGGCGTAGAGCGGATGCAGACGCAGATGCGGAAGTATGATGCCGCCTATAAAGCGCTCCAGGCTGAGAACACTGGATTGAAAAAGCAAGTCAATTCCAGCAAGGAGAGCATCAAACGCCAGTTGGAGGTGTCGCAGCAGCTTCAAGAACTGGAGGAACTGCGCCGGACAGTGGATCATATCCCACCGGAAATCCTACAAGCGTACCAAAGCGAGCATCATACAAAACAATTTGAGAGGTAATTGAATGATAATTGATTTTGACGAATATTTCAAGAGCTATGTGTATGAACCTATTGACCTTTGTGCCTGCTATGAGCCTATGGTTTTCCCTCCTGCTGGTCTTTGGGACGAGCCCCAGAATCCATTCTGTGACATTGTTGAACGGAAAATCGGAAATACTTGGTACATCGTCAAAACAGAGTGTGATGGAAATGAGACGCTGGCCAACAAGGTCAAGCGCCTCATTTTTTCAGAGAACGGGTCGATTTCCTAATGACAAATGCAAAAAGTTATGTTAATATCGATCCATGCACTACGATACTGTTAGCTGACCCACATAAGAAAGGAGAAAATGACGTGGATCAGCAGAAAATCACGATTTTGTACTGCCGTTTAAGTAATGAGGATGCCCTTGACGGCGAGTCAAATTCGATTGCAAATCAAAGGTCCATTTTAACCAAATATGCAGCAGAACGAGGCTTTACTAACATCCGTGTGTTGGTTGATGACGGCTATACCGGGACGAACTTCAACCGGCCTGGGGTCCAGGAAGGACTTTCTCTGGTGGAGCAGGGCTTAGTAGGCACTTGGATCGTCAAGGACATGAGCCGTTTTGGACGGGACTACTTGCAGGTCGGTCGTTATACGGAAATCGTTTTTCCCAGCTATGATGTGCGATTCATTGCCGTCAATGATGGGGTGGACAGTGAGCGTGGAGACAATGATTTCACCCCGTTTCGTAATCTTTTTAACGATTTTTATGCCAAGGACACCAGTAAAAAGGTCCGTTCCGTGATGAAAGCCCGCGGCACCAGCGGCAAACATATGGGGAAACCGCCTTATGGCTACCGCTCTGACCCGCAGGACAAGGACCACTGGATTTTGGACGAAGAAGCCGCACCAGTGGTCAAGCGTATCTTTGACCTGACGATTGCTGGAATCGGCCCATGCCGGATTGCCCGAATCCTCGAAGCTGACCAAGTGCCAACGGTCAAGGCCCTCTATGCTATGCGTAAAGGTAAGCCCGCGCCGGAGCGTCCCTGTCACTGGCATGAGCAGTCTGTGGTTGGTATCCTGGAACGGATGGAGTACACTGGTTGTGTCTGCAACTTCAAGACCTATTCCAAGTCCTATAAGCTCAAAAAGCGCATTCCCAACGCCAAAGAGGATATGTTCATCCTGCCCGGTACACAGGAGGCCATTGTTCCGCAGGAACAGTGGGACCGGGTACAGGAGCTGCGGAAGAACAAGCGCCGCGTCACCAAGGGTGAGCGGCAAGGACTGTTTTCCGGACTTCTATTCTGTGCCGACTGCGGAAGTAAGCTCAACTTCGCCACTTGTAAAAGGTTTGAGGGCAGGCAGGATCGCTACGTCTGCGCCAAATACAGAAGCGGGCGTGGGACTTGTTCGGGGCATATTATCCGAGAGGAAGTGCTGCGGGATGTGGTGCTGGAGCGTATCCGGGCTGTAACGGAGATGATCCGTTCTGACGTAGAGGGCTTTCAAGAGGATTGGCTGCACTGCCGCAGAGAGGAGCAGGAAAAGTCTATCCGGGAGGACAAGCGGCGTCTGGCCCAGGCCAAGAAGCGTCTGGCGGATATTGATGTGCTGATGACCCGTATCTACGAGGACATGGTGCTGGGTAATTTGAGCCAGGAACGCTACCAGAAGATGGCTGAAGGCTATGAAGCGGAGCAGGCCAATCTTAACAATGAGATTATCGGCCTTGAGGACTGGGTGGGCATCCGCGAGGAAATGGACAACAGCTTTGACCAGTTCGCCGCTTTGGTGGAGAAGTATGTGGACATCCCTGAGCTGACACCGACCATTGTCAACGAGTTTATCAAAAAGATCATCGTCTATGCGCCGGAGAAGCAGGGAACCAAGCGGATTCAGAAGGTCAGAATCATCTTTAACTTCCTGGATGAATTGGATACGCCGGAAATCGGTGAACCCGTCATCACGGAAACCACCTATGGACGCGGAAAGACAGCGTGATCGTGCGATCACGCCGTCCTCTGCGGCAATAGTTCCCTATCACCTTTTACCCTTACGGTTCCAGGGTTCCCCAGTGGTCCGAGTGGCGGGATTTGAACCCACGGCCTCATGGTCCCGAACCATGCGCGCTACCAACTGCGCTACACCCGGATACGATGCTAAAGGCGTCCGCCGCCTTCTCCGCTGTGGCGGAACGGCAACACCCGACTTGCTCATTATAAGAGATTTTTCATGTAATGTCAATCTCTATTTTCCGTATTTATCCGGTATCCGACTGTTGGGTTCTACTTCTATTTTATTTGAATATTCGAAAAGCTCACCGGCGCAAATTGACAAGGGCAAGAAACGCGGCGAACCCGCTTCTTGAAGAAGCGGTCAAAGGAATCATATCTTCCGCCCTTCGTGTCCTGAGAGGCAGGGCGATACGGAAAGACTCTATCTCAACGGCGGCAGTCATGCCTGCGTGGCGCCGGCGTTGTTCCAAACCGAATACGCTTATCAACAGGTCAAATGTGGTAGCCCACGCTTTTCAAATATTCCACGCTGGCCTTCACGTCCCGCAGGCTCCCTTCCACATTCCTGGGGTCCCGCTCCTGCTCGATGGTAATATAGCCGCTGTAGCCGATATCCTCCAGCGCCTGTTTAATGCCGGGATAATCCAGGCTTCCCGTACCGATGGGGCACATGGCTCCCTTGCCGCAGCCGTCAAAAAAGCGGATATGCTCGTTCAGCACTTCCCGGTAGACCTTCTCATTGACGTCTTTAAAATGGACATAATCCAGCCGGGAGGCGTATTTTTTCAAATATTCCGCCGGGTCCATATGCGAGTAATAGAGATGCCCCGTATCCAGGCACAACCCCGCCGTCTCATAGGGGATGTCCCGGACCACCGCCGCAATCTCGTCTTCGAATTCAATATAGCTTCCGGCGTGGGGGTGAATGACGGGCCGGACGCCGTACTTGTTAGCCCGTTCGCACACTGTCCGGAGGTTCTCCATAAAGCCGGACCACTCCCCGGCGGAAAGTCTGGGGGCCCGGTCGGGGTGGCCTGCGGCGTAGTCCCGCCGGTCATGGCCCCAGTCCATAACCGTCATGTAGGGCGTGGGAAATTTCTGCCCCTGATGGACCGGCAGCTTTGGCAGGGCCGGGTCCGTAATCAGGCGGCAGATGTCGTCTGCCGCTTTCAGGACGCTTTCCTGGTTGGCAGGGTCCAGCAGGTCGTGGAAGATGGTGCCCGCCACAATGGCCACGCCGTTCTTCCGCAGTCCGGCGGAAACCGTTTCCGCGTCAATGGGCAGATAACCATAAGGCCCCAGCTCAATGGCGCTGTACCCCGCCAGGCCGGCCTCTTCCAGTACCCGCCGCCAGGGGGGCAGATAGGGATTTTGGGGGTCGTCCACGCCCCAGCAGCAAGGTGCGCCGCAGATTTGAATCATGCTCATTCCTCCCAATTATTTCGAGCGCCAACGTTCAGCCGCAATATTTGAAAACCACGCCAGCCGCCTTTGTTTATTGTGCACAGTTTTTCTCTTCGAAATTTGTGCGAATCGTCCGGTTTGCCGCTGGACTTTTTGTGTAAACCTGATATCCTAAGAACTGCAATCCCAAGTATGAAGGAGGCGTTTCGTATGTTTAAATGGTTCCAAAGCCTTGTCAGCATCCGCTATCAGGAGCTGAACCGGATGCGCCGCGAATTGCGCCGCGAGGCAAAGAAATAAGCGCCCGGACCTTTTCCGGCGGCACACATAAGATATCGGCAAAAGAACGCCTCCCCAGCGGAAAAATCCGCCGGGGAGGCGCATTTTTCATGTCCGTTTCGAGGCGGTCCCACCGCGTCGAGATTTTCCGCGCCCGCCTGCCCTCTATTCCGGCAGACTGTCTTCTATAACATCCAGAAGAATCATGCGCGTATACATGAAGTCTTTCAGTATCACCCCGTCGTCATGCTTCGTATCCTCTTTCAATACGCAGTACGACAAGCGCCCCTTCAGCCTGGCGCTTCGGGGCTCACGAACGCTATCGATCCAGTCGGCCATTTCCCCTTCGCCATACAATTGAATGGAACTGGATTCTTTTCCATCAGGCGATTTTGCAGTGGCGCGGATGCCGGAGACGTCTCCAACCTGCAGGCCCAAGCCCTTGCAAAGAGCTACCTTTACAGAGCTAGTCTGATTTGGAGTCAGCTGCATATCCAGTATAATCTCTTGTCCGTAGTATTTATAAGGCCGGCGCAAAAAGCCTCTCAGAATTTCGTAGTTGCCGCCCTCCGTATCAGAGGGCAGAGTCCGCAAAGAGTCCTCGATCGCACGATCTTTTTTCAGTTCGTTCATCAAATCCTGGGTTACTTTTTTGCCAAGATCGGCGGGAGTTGTGAACGAGCTGACCACATGCGCCTTCTTTAAGCGGGATTTAAACGCTTCTAATTTTTCCGCGCCCTCCCCTTTATCCACAAATCTGGAAGCAATCGGATGGTTTTCATCCAATATGTAGATCAGCCCCGGAATCCTGTTTTTTACCGCCTCGTCATACTCCAGCTCCGTAAACGATTTCCCGCTGTCCTCCTCCACGCTTCCGTAACGCATGCCGATGATCCCGATATAAAGCTTGCATTCACGCACAGTCTGTAGGCACTTATCCAAAGGTCTCTCAGGCGTTGAGCCGAAAAACTCCATTCCCTTGATGGTCTGGTTCATATAAATAATGCTCCGTTCCACCTCATCCCTATAGGCCTTTAAATCCTCATAGGTAGACGACACAAATATGGGGATGTTCATACGCTCCTGAGTCGTGGCCATGGGTTTTTCCTCCCATTCTTTTGTTCTTGGCGTTCCTTACGCCGCCGGCCGTGATTCTCCCCGCGCTCTCACGGGCAGACGGCGGCAGGGCGCCTGCCGCTCGTCTACAGTATACAATAAGTTCCCCCGCCTTTCAACCAAATCCGGCAAACCGTTATCCCGGCAGCAGCCCCGGCACGAGTTCCGCCAGCAGTGCCGCCAGCTGGGCATGGCCCTTCCGGGTCAGGTGCATCCCGTCCACGGCGTTAAACTCGCAGTCCTTGGCGTCTAAGTAGTGGGCTCCCACCAGCCGGGCGGTCTTCTTATAGTACTTATGCAGCTCCCGCGTCTTTTCCAGGCAGCCCTTTCCCATAGGCTCCCCGCACTCCGCCAGCTCCATCTCCGGGCGGATGGGAGGCGGACAGACAATCAGAATATTGGGCGCGTGATCCCCCCAGCAGTCCACGCTCTGGGCCTTGCGGACCAGCCGCTCCATGCCGATGGCGATGCAGGAGGCGTTGGCCCCCAGACGCTCTTTGGAGTCGTTGGTACCCAGCATAATGATGAGAAGATCAACCGCCTCGTGGCTTTTCAGCAGAGAGTACACAACCGTGAGGGCGTCCATCGTCTCATGGAGGGGGTCCTGGAACACAGTGGTCCGGCCGCTGAGGCCTTCCTCCGTCACCAGGACGTCCGGCCCCAGGGCCTTTTGGAGGAGGCAGGTCCAGCGCTCGTCCTCGTTGAAGCGGCTGCCTCCGTCGGCGCAGTCGGCCGGGTCGGCGCAGTAGCCGTGGGTGTTGGAATCTCCTAAGCAGAGGATGTGCTTTTTCATCGTCCATCTTCCTTTCTGTCTGCGGTAAGCCAGCCTGAAATTTACCCTATGTGGTATAAGTTAGCAGGTTTTTCCGGTTTGTCAAGGCATACAATCAAATTCTTTTCCGAATTTTGAGGGTAAATTCACCAAAAATCGAAATTATTTTTGAAACTTTCCCTAAATATTCTTGTCTTACGAAAATCCTTCCGATTTCAATTGACAAAAGAAGGGAGTCCTTGTATAATTTACACAGTGAGCCGGCGATCGGCCGGTTCATTTTTTGTAAGGATTAAAAGGAGGATTTGCGATGAAAAAAATGCTTGCTCTGCTGCTGGCCATGGTTATGGTCCTGGGGCTCGCCGCCTGCGGCAAAAAGGACGATACCCCGTCCCCCGCCGACGACCAGACCCAGTCCGACACCCAGACCCCCGAGACCCCTGAGGAGCCCGCCGCCGCCGGCGAAATTACCCTGTGGACCTACCCCATCGGCGACTGGGGCAAGGAAGACAAGGTCAAAGCCATCACCGACGCCTTCACGGCCGACACGGGCATCTCCGTGAAAGTGGAGTACTTAGCCTACGCCGACGGCGATGACAAGGTCAACTCCGCCATCACCGCGAAAAACGCCCCCGACCTGATCATGGAAGGCCCCGAGCGCCTGGTGACCAACTGGGGCGACAAGGGCTATCTGGTGGACCTGAGCGACATGTTCGACGATACGGACAAGTCCGAAATCAACGCGGCGGCCATGGCCGCCTGCACCCACCCCAACGGCTCCGTCTATGAGTATCCCCTGGTTGTCACGGCCCACTGCATGGCCATCAACCTGGACGCTTTCAAGGAAGCGGGCGCCGACCAGTTCCTGAACCTGGAAACCCACACCTGGACCACCAGCGATTTCATCAACGCCGTGGACGCGCTGTATGAGCACTTCCAGGCTCCCGTGGGCGCCGTGTACTGCAAGGGCCAGGGCGGCGACCAGGGCACCCGCGCCCTCGTCAACAACCTCTACGGCGGCACCTTTGCCACCGCCACCCACGACCAGTACACCTGGAGCGACCCCGCCAATATCAAGGCGCTGGAGCAGCTCAGAAGCATGCCTGGCATCGCCTTCGACGCCTCTCTTGAGGGCGGCGACGAGATCAAGGTCTTCTATCAGGGCATTCTGAAGATGGCTTTCTGCTGGAACATTGCCCAGCAGCTCAACCCCAACCAGGCCGACACCGGCGCGGGCCTCACCGCCAACGGTGAAGAGATCGTCTTCATGGGCTTCCCCTCTCAGGGCGGTTCTCCCGCTCTCCAGGGCGGCATCTGGGGCTTCGGCATCTTCGACAACGGGGATGAAGCCCGAATCAACGACGCGAAAACCTTCATCAAGTGGATGTGCGACTCTGAGCACACCGTGGAAGCGGTAAAGACCGCCAACTACTTCGCCGCCCGTTCCGCCGCCGAGGGCACCGACCTCTCCGACATCTGGGCCGACAACGAGATCATGAACGAGTACCAGGTCCTCATGCCTTACCTGGGCGACTACTACCAGGTCACCAAGGGCTGGGCCGGCGCCCGTACCGAGTGGTGGACCATGCTCCAGGAGGTTGGCGAGGGAGCCACTATCGCCGAGGCTGTTTCCATCCACGCCGAAAAAGCCAACGCAGCCGGCTAAGCATTTCCATACACCGTCAAAGAGATAAGGGTTTTTGCGCCCCTCTCCCGCGAAGGGCGGGAGAGGGGCGCGTTCTACCTCAGGAGGCCCTGCCCTGTCGAATCCAGTCGTAAAGGAGTGTTGATCTTGGCAAGACAGTCCCATCCCACCATGAGCCGCGCGCTGCAGCGGCGGGAGAACATCTCCGGCTACCTCTTCCTGCTGCCCAGCCTGATTTTCTTCATCGGCTTCGTGGTCATCCCCATGATCATCTGCATCGTTACCAGCCTCACGGACGCCAACATGCATGACCAAGGCATGTTTGGAAACTTCATCGGCTTTTCCAACTTCACCAATCTGCTGAGCGACGAAACCTTCCTGGAGGCGCTGAAAAACACCTTCATCATCGTCATCGTCAGCGTCCCCACTGTGTGCGCATTCTCCCTGTGGGTGTCCTCCGTCATCTACAAGCTCAGCGGGCCCGTGCTCTCCGCCTTCCGCTGCATCTTCTACCTCCCCGTGGTCACCGGCTCCGTGGCCGTCACCGTGGTGTGGAAGTGGATGTACGACAACTACACCGGCATTTTCAACCACGTCCTCAAGGGCGCGGGGCTCATCGACCAAAACATCAACTGGCTGGGCGACTCCAAGTACGCCCTCTGGTGCATCATTTTGATCCTGTTCACCACCTCCGTGGGCCAGCCCATCGTGCTGTACGTCTCCGCCCTGGGCAATGTGGACCAGACCCTCATTGAGGCCGCCGAGGTGGACGGGGCCAACGGCTTCCAGGTCTTCTGGAAGGTAAAGTGGGCCCAGATGATGCCCACCACCTTGTATATCCTGGTCATCACCACCATCAACTCCTTCCAGTGCTTCGCCCTCATCCAGCTGCTGACCAAGGGCGGCGCGGGAACCAACACGGTGATGTACCATATCTACTGGACCGCCTTCAAGCTGACGGAGCAGGTGGGCCACTTCGGCTACGCCAACGCCATGGGCGTGGTGCTGGCCATCTTCATCGGACTGCTGTCCGCCCTCCAGTTCAAGCTGGCGAAAGAAAAGTAAGGGGGTGCTGGTATGAAAATCGAAACTGGACAAGGCCGGGCGTATAAAATCGCCTCCATCATCATCCTGGTCATTCTGGCGTTCCTCTTCACCTTCCCGCTGTATTGGATCGTCACCGGCGCCTTCAAAAACGGCGCGGATATCAACGCCACCAAACCCATCTGGGTTCCCACCGAATGGGTCATGAACAACTTCGACAAGCTGATGAAGCAGCGCAGCGTCCCCCTGTGGGAGATTTACCTGCCCTTCGGCAGCTTCTTCAACGGCGGGAAAAAGGTGCTTCTCACCGCCGGGCCGGAGGCCCCCGCCGCCATCCGCTGGCTCATCAACGCGGTGCTCATGTGCGTGCTGGCCATGCTCATCACCTGCCTCACGGCGGCTATGGCGGGCTACGCCCTGGCGAAGAAGCGCTTCAACGGCCGGGCCATCCTGTTTTCCCTCATCGTCTGCGCCATGGCCCTGCCCAAGCAGGTCATCCTGATCCCTTTGCTGAAAGAGATGTCCGCCCTGCGTCTGTACGACAGCCTGTGGGCGGTGATCTTCCCCACCGTGGGCTGGCCCTTCGGCGTGTTCCTCATGAAGCAGTTCTCGGAGAGCATCCCCGGCGAGATTCTGGAGGCCGCCAGAATTGACGGCTCCAGCGAGTGGAATACCTTCTCCACGGTGGTCATGCCCATGATTAAGCCGGGCATCGGCGCCCTGGCCATTTTCACCTTCATCAACTGCTGGAACGACTACTTCATGCAGCTGGTCATGCTGGCCAGCGGCAGCAACTTCACCATCCCCCTGGGCATCGCCACCCTCCAGGCGGAGACCTCGGTGGACAACGGTCTGCTGATGGCCGGCGCCACCCTGGCGGCGGCTCCCATCATCATCGTCTTCCTGATTTTCCAGAAGTACTTCACCCAGGGCATCACCATGGGCGCGGTGAAAGGATAGCGCGATGATTTACGCCAAACACAAGGACGCCCCGGCCTACCGGGGCATCCACCCCAACCTGGACCTGGCGCTGGAGCATATCACGCCGGAGTTTTTGGCCTCCGTGGGTTCGGAGCGGGTGGAGCTCAAGGGCGGCGTCTACGCCACCCGGTTCACCTATGAGACCGTGCCGGCGGAGGAGAGCTTCTTCGAGGCCCACAAAAAGTACCTGGACATCCACATCATGGCGGAGGGCTCCGAAAAGGTGGAAATCGCCCCGCCGGAGGCCCTGGCGGAATTCGACCGGGTAGAGGCCAACGACTTCTACGCCTACCGGGGTGAGGGAGACTATAAGCTGATCCTCTCCCCCGGGGACTTCCTGGTGGTTTTCCCCGGCGACGCGCACCGCATCAAGATGCAGGTGGACGGGCCAAAGACCGTGAGCAAGGTGGTCTTCAAGGTGAAAATTTATGACTAGGAGTGACAACATGAAAGACCTTTCCAAATACCAGGGTATCTTCCCCGCCTTTTACGCCTGCTATGACCAGGACGGCAAGGTCAGCGCCCCGGCGGTCCGGGCCCTGGCGAAGTTCCTGCTGGACAAGGGAGTAAAGGGCCTGTATGTGGGCGGCTCCTCCGGCGAGTGCATCTACCAGAGCGTGGCCGAGCGGAAGGAGACCCTGGAAAACGTCATGGCGGAGGTGGGCGGCAAGCTGACCATCATCGCCCATGTGGCCTGCAACAACACCGCCGACAGCCGGGAGCTGGCGGCCCACGCCGAGAGCCTGGGCGTGGACGCCGTGGCCTCCATTCCCCCTATCTACTTCCACCTGCCCCCCAAGGGCATCGCCAAGTACTGGAACGACATCTCCGACGCGGCCCCCAACACGGATTTTATCATCTACAACATTCCCCAGCTGGCGGGCGTGGCGCTGTCGGTGCCCCTGCTTCAGGAGATGCTGAAAAATCCCCGGGTCGTCGGGGTGAAAAACTCCTCCATGCCTGTCCAGGACATCCAGATGTGGCACGACGAGGGGGCCCTGGTCTTCAACGGCCCGGACGAGCAGCTTCTCAGCGGCCTGGCCGCCGGAGCCGCCGGAGGCATCGGCGGGACCTACGCCGCCATGCCGGAGCTGTACCTGGAGATCTTCCGCTGCTTTAAGGCCGGGGAGATGGAAAAGGGCCGGGAGGTCCAGAACGAGTGCTGCCGCATCATCTACAAGATGTGCTCCACCCAGGGCAACATGTACGCCGTCATCAAGGAGATCCTCCGCCTTCAGGGCGGGCCGGATATCGGCGGCGTCCGGGCGCCTCTGCTGGCGCTGGAGCCCGGCGATCAGGCCATCATTGTTCAGGCCCATGAGATGATCCAGGCCGCTATCGCGAAATACTGCTAAGCGAACCCCCCGCTTTTCCAAGGAAAAGCGGGGGGTTCGCTTGTGGTGAGGACGGTCCGCAGGCTTCCTTGGGCCGTGTTTTGCCTGGAACAAGAGGGCGCGCGCCCTTACAGCGCGGCCTTGCGCACCCGCTCCAAGGCTTGCTCCACCGCCGGAATCTTGATGACAAGGACGGTGACGGCCGCCTCCGCCAGTAAATAGCTGTAGTTGTAAATGATGGGGTAAAGGTTCCGCAGGGCCAGGGGGAAGTTTTCCGGCATGTAGTCCATCCAGTAGAGGTAGCCCCCGATGGAGTGGAACACCCCCCGGGCCAGCACCGCCGCAATGTAGCCGGTGAGGAGGCTGTTCTTCTTCCCCCGGAAGAGCCCCGCCAGCCCCAGGGCGGCGAAGGCCAGCACATAGTCGCAGCAGACCTGGAACAGCGTCAGGAAATAGGGCTCCTGCAAAAATTGCAGAATGCCGTAGGCAAAGCCCACCAGCATGCCGGTCTTGACGCCGTACCAGTTGGCCACCAGCACGATGAAAAGCATGCTCAGCAATGTGACGGACCCGCCGTAGGGCAGCTTGAAGACCCGGATGAAGCTGGTTACATAGGCCAGGGCCACGGCCATGGCGCAGTAAGCCAGCTGCTTGGCGGCAAAGCCCTTTTTCCCGCCCCGGTCCGCCAGGGCCAGGCCCGCCAGGATGCTCAGCACCAGCAGCGCGGCGCTCAGCGCGTAGCCCGCGGTGGTGAGGCCTCCCTCACCGTTGACAAACAGGTTCAGCATGGGATGATGTTCCTCCTTGTTCCGACCGCGAAACTGACGGCAATCCAAAACAGCCCTCCCGAAACCGGGAGGGCTGTTCCTCATGCGGAAAAAAGCATGTCGGTTCATGACGGCTCCCTACGTTGGCATTACCCAAATCAGGTTGTGGGTCGAAGCGTTCGCTTCCTCTCAGCCCGCTTCCGCGAGCTCCCCAGTTCACGATCTTATGTAGTTTGTAACAAGATTATAGCACGGCCCGCGGCCCGGCGCAAGCTTTTTTTGCATGGCCCGGCCACCCCCGCGCCGCGATTACCTTTCGTATTATCGCAGGAAATCCTGCGTTTCGCTTTTGAGCAATTTGTCGGTTTTTGACACGCCGCCAGGAAATATGTCACAATCCGGCGCATGAACGTCCTTCGCTCCGCCGGTATTTTTACAGCTTTCTTCCCTTTCCGCGCGTTTTTCCGCCGCTTCCCGAAAAAGCCGCCCCAGTCTCTCGTAATTTACATAAAATTTTTCATAAAAGGCTTCTACAAAAAGTTATTCACACTTTCCACAGAGTTTTCCACAGGGCTGTTTCCCAAAGTTTTCAGGTTTCTCCGGTTGTCTTTCGGGATGGAAAAAATTTACATACACACTCCCGCCATCCGCCTTTTGGTAGTTTAGTTTACATAAAACATAAATTTGCAAAAATTTCTCCACCACTTTTGAAAACTCGCTCTGGACATCCGGATTTTTTGTTGAAAAAGGGGAAGCTTCCACGGAAAAAAACCAGGGCGTGAAAGCAATCATGCAAGACGTGCGGATAAATCCGCCCAGCGGGAATGATATATTGCGTGACAAAACGGCGGAACCGTACTATAATAAGAGCCGCAAAACGCAAAAAGGCCCTGAGCCTGGAGGTAAACAATGGAAGAACACAACAATCTGAGCGTGCTGATCGCCATGAGCGGCGGCGTGGACAGCTCGGCGGCGGCCTATCTCATGCAGGCGGAGGGCTTCCGCTGCCAGGGGGCCACCATGCGCCTGCTGGAATCGGACGACGGCCGGAACGCCGCCGACGCGGAGTCCGTCTGCCGGCGGCTGGGCATTCCCTTCATGACGCTGGACATGGCCCGGGAATTCCGGGAGGCCGTGATTGAAAAATTTGTCCGGGTCTATCGGGCCGGGGGCACCCCGAACCCCTGCGTGGACTGCAACCGGCGCATGAAATTCTCCCGGCTGATGGAGGCGGCGGACGGCGCGGGACTTCATTACGTGGCCACCGGGCACTATGCCCGAGTGGGCCGGGACGCCGGGACGGGCCGCCAGCTTTTGAAAAAAGCGCTGGACGCCGGGAAGGACCAGAGCTATTTCCTCTACACCCTCACCCAAAGCCAGCTGTCCAGAGTCCAATTTCCCTTGGGCGGCATGGAAAAGCGGCAGGTCCGGGAACTGGCGGAGCACCTGGGCTTTGTCAACGCCCGGCGGCGGGACAGCCAGGACATCTGCTTCATCCCCGGAGGGGACTACGGCGCGTTCATCGAATCCTGGACCGGAGAGGCGTTTCCCGCCGGGGACTTTCTGGACCGGGAGGGCCGGGCCGTGGGGCGGCACCGGGGGGCGATCCGCTACACCCTGGGCCAGCGGAAGGGGCTGGGCCTTTCTATGGGCGAGCCCGTCTATGTCTGCGGAAAGGACATGTCCGCCAACACCGTCACCGTAGGGCCGGAAAGCGCCCTCTTCGTCCGGGAGATCCTGGTGGAGGATCTGAACTGGATTGCCATAGAGGGTTTGGATTCTTCCCTGCGCGTGGGAGCCAAAACCCGCTCCCGCCAAGCGGAACAGGCGGCGGAAATTTTCCCGGAGTCCGGAGGGCGGGTCCGCGTCGTGTTTGACCGGCCCCAAAGAGCGGTAACGCCGGGCCAGGCGGCGGTATTTTACAGCGGGGACGCCGTCGTGGGCGGCGGAACCATTGTGGAAGCCGGAACGGAAAAGGAGAACGGTCATGAGCTGTGAAAACTGCGGAAGCTGCCGGGGAGGCTGCGGCCTGCTGCTGACGGAGGCGGAGCTGGCGCTGCTGCGGCGCTTGGGGGAAACGCCCTTCCTCCCCATCGCGGCGGCCTTCGACAGGAAGACGCCGGTGTACCTGGAAGACCCGGAACGCCCCCGGGAGCAGTCCGCCGCCGCCATCCAGGGCCTGGCGGCAAAGGGGCTGCTCTGCCTGGACTACGACATCCCCCTGAAAAACTTCGACTACGCCGCCTATCGGGACTATCCCCTTCACGGCAGCATCGCCCTGACCGGGCGGGGCCAGGAGATCCTGGAGCAGATTGAGATTCAAGGAATCGAGGAGTGACGCCATGCTGGACCAGTTTTCAAGGACGGAGCTGCTGCTGGGCCGGGAGGGCGTAGAGCGCCTGGCCCGTGCACATGTGGCGGTGTTCGGCCTGGGAGGCGTGGGGGGCTATGCCGCGGAGGCCTTGGTCCGCAGCGGCGTGGGAGCCCTGGACCTAATCGACAGCGACCGGGTGAGCCTGACAAACCTGAACCGCCAGATTCTGGCCACCCACCGGACCCTGGGCCAATACAAAGCCGACGCCGCCAGGGAGCGGGCGCTGGAGATCAACCCGGAGGCCAGGGTAACTGCCCGCAGGGTCTTCTATGGCCCCGACACCGCCGGGGACTTCGATTTTTCCCAATATGACTACGTGATCGACGCCATCGATACCGTCACCGGCAAGCTGGCTCTGATTCAACAGGCCCTGGCGGCCGGAACGCCCATCATCAGCTGCATGGGAGCCGGGAACAAGCTGGATCCCACCGCCTTCCGGGTGGCGGACATTTACGAGACCTCCGTCTGCCCCCTGGCCCGGGTGATGCGGAAGGAGCTGAAGCGCCGGGGCGTCCGGCGCTTGAAGGTGGTCTACTCCCAGGAGCCCCCCCGGAACCCGGAGGGGGCGCTCTACCAGGAATCCCTGGAGGGAGAAATCCGGAGGCAGCTGCCGGGGAGCGCGGCCTTCGTTCCCGCGGCGGCGGGACTGATCCTGGCGGGAGAGGCCGTCAAGGACCTGGCCCTGGGGCAAAAGCGATAACCACACCGGGAGGGGAAAGCGCGGGGCGCTTTCCCCTTTTTTGCCCGGCGAGAGACGTTCTTATCTTTCCCGTCCGCGTGCCGATATTGTATATATAGAAATCCACGCTGGAAACGGATTCAAGAAAGGAGGCGTCTGCATGGGCGAGCTGACCATCCGCAGAGAGCGCGGTGTGTCCGGGCCCCGGTATCAGGCGGCGGAGAAAACGGAGAGGACAGCCGCCGCCGGGCAAAGCCGCCCGCCGGCCAAAACGCCGGGGGCCACCGTCTCGGAGACTCTCCAAGCCCTCATGAGCAAGATCGGCCAGGCGGAAAACCACACCCGGGAGAGCCACCGGACGCTCCAGGTGGGGGAAGCCGTGCTGGCGGAGGTCCAGGACGCCCTGGACCGCATAGCCGGACTGGCTGAAAAAGCCGCCGGAGGAGGCGGCGCGGATCGGGCCGCCCTGCAAGCGGAGCTGGCCCGTCTGGCGGAGGAAATCGACCGCATGACCGGCGGAGCTTTCGCCGGGGATGCGCGGCTGTTTTTGGAGGGGGACGAGGAGATTGAAGACGGGGTGGAGCCCCCACCGGACGCCGCTCTGGAGGACGAAAACCCGGATCGGGTCCAAACGTTCCCCAACTGGCTGCTGCGGGGAATCGCCCAAAGCGGCCTCTCCCCGGAGCGGCTACTGGATATGCTGGGGCTGGACAAGACCGCCGGAATCTCCGACATTCTGGCGGCCATCTCCGGGAAATCCCTGGACAGCAACGCCGCCGTGGGGTATCTTGCCGCGCTGTACCTGGGCAGCGTCATCGCCGGGGGCTCCGCCTCCAAGGCTGTCGATTTGAAGGAGGCCCTGGAGGGCCTGCGGCAGCTTCTGGAAAAGGTGTCCCAGGGCTATTCGCCGGACGAAGCGGTCGACCTTCTGACAAACGGCATGTTCTCCAGCTTCGCGGACTTGGAGGCTCAATTCACCGGCGGCGCCGCCCCGGGGATGGAGGATTTCCTGACGGGAATGCTGCTGTACGGCGGGGACGCCGCCGCTTTCCTGGAAAGCGCTTCCATGCTGACCCTCCTGGCGGGGCTGGAAGGGATGAACCTGGAGCTGATGATGGGCCTGCTGGCGGCGGTCCAGGCCTCCGGCGCCGGACCGGAGGCCGCTCTGGAAAACGCCGCCGGAGAAGCGCGGGGCCAGGCGGCCCCGGCGGACGGAACCCCGCTTCAAACCGCCGTCATGGACCTGGGGGATATGAAGGCGGCGGGCCGGGACCTCTCCGGCCTGTCCGTTGACGCCTCCACCGGGGAAGCGGCGGTCGGCGGAACGGCGGACATAGCCCTCCAAACCACTGGACCGGAAGGGCGGCCCCTCCTGCTCGCCGGGTCCGGGACGGTAACGCTGCGGGAGGGCCGCGCCCCTATGCTGACCGCGGCCTCCGCCGCTGTCCAATTGTCCGTCCCGGGAAAGGCCGAGCTGGATGAGGTCTTGCTGCGCCCCGGCGCGTCCCTGACCCTGGGCGGCGGCGGAACCGTGCGGATCGGCGTCCTCCGGGGGGAGGAAAGCAGCCTCCTGCGCCTGACGGGCGGCGCGGTCCTCCTCGCGGAGACGGACGGCAAAGCCTTTGGAACCCTGCCCGTCCCCGTGGTCGTCGACGGGCCCGTGTTCCTGGCGGCGCAGGCAGCCCGTGTGACCGACGGGAACGGAAAGCCCCTGGCCCCCTTCGACGTCGTCTGGCGGACGCTGCTGCCGGGTTGGAGCGCCATAACCGCCCTGGCGGTGGACGGCCGTCACGGACGGGCCATGCTTTTAAGCGGCGAGCCCGCCCGGCTGTGGCTGCAAAAGGGGGACCAGGGTTCCCCGGCGGTTCACACCGTGGTCCTCCGGGGGAAGGACGAGGCCGAGCGGCTTAAAACCCGCTACGCCTATCTGCGCTGGAACGAGGGCGCGGGCGCTTTTGAGGAAACCGTCCTGTACCCAAACCCCTTCACCGTCACCGGCGGGGAGCCGGGAAAGGACTGGATTTACGAGGAGGAGACGCACACGCTCCGCATTTTGACCAACCGGGTTTCCTCCGTCTCCGGCGGCATGGGAACCGACGCCAACCAGGAGCCCTTCAGCGGGCGGCTGGTCCTGGCGGACGGCATCGGGAAGCTGGAGCTGACCCTGGGGGGCGTGGTCTGCCGGGTATCCGAGGGCGGAGCCTTCGACCTGGGCCGGGAAAACGACGTGACGCTGTTCCTGCAAAGCGGCACGGACAACCGCTTTGAAAGCGGCGCAGGCCGGGCGGGCATCTCCCTGGGAGACGGCACTTCTCTGCTGGTGGACTGCCCCGAGGCCCGGGACAACAGCCGCAACCCCGCCGGGACCCTGACCGCTTCCGGCGGTCCGGGGGGCGCGGGCATCGGCCGGGACAGCGGCGGAGGCCGAACCCAATCCGGCCGCATTCGAATCCGCGGCGGCGCGGTCACCGCCACGGGCGCCGGAGGCGGCGCGGGCATCGGCGCCGGGAAACGGGGCTCCATAGGACCCGTGGACATCCTGGGCGGCGTCGTTTCCGCCACCGGGGAATCCGGCGGCGGGGCCGGCATCGGCGGAGCCCTGGGGGCGGCGGCGGGCGACATCACCATCCGGGGCGGCAGCGTCGCCGCCCTGGCCCTGGGACACGCCGCCGCCATCGGCGCGGGGGCACAGGGGCCCTGCGGAGACATCCTCATCACCGGCTCGGCCCGGATTCAAAAGGCCCTGGGCGGCGATCCGGGGGCGGACATCGGGGCCTGCCTCTTCGGCGGCTGCGGAAAGGTCCAAATCACCGGCGGAGCGGATATCGGCAGGGCCCGGCTCTGGACGCGCTCCGGCGTTCCCCTCCAGATGGGGGCGGAAACCGTGACCCTGCCCCAGTTCCGGCTGTCCTCCCGGACCCTGGGCCTGGATCGGCTCAGCGTGGCCACCAAGGAGGCCGCCAAGGCCGCGCAAGCCATTGTCGAGCGGGACCGGCGCTGGGTGGCCCAGATTCAAAACGCCTACAACGTGCTCTACCACCGGCTGGAGCGCAGCTGGAACGGCCTGCTGGGGGTTCAGCAGTACCTCAGCGGCGGGGGCCCGGTGCGGGACGCCGGGGCGGCGGGCTCGCTGCTGGAAGACGCCCGGCGGTCCATTCCCCTCCCCTCCTCCCAGGCCATGCGGACCCACGGCAAGCGGGGGAAGGACGATGTGCGCCGGCTCTTCCGGTAAGGGACGCCGGAAGCACGGTAAGAACAAACAAGCGGAGGCCGCCTTGCGCGGTCTCCGCTTGCGCTATTTCCGCCCTTTCAGCCGCTTCATGGCCCGTTCCAGCCCCTCGGCGGTGAGGTCGTACATGGGAAACATGTGCCCCAGCTGCCAGTGGGTCTGGCCCCAGTAGTCCGGCCGCTCCGGCATGGGCTCCGGGTTCAGCCAGACCAGGTAAGGGTACTGCTTCTTCATCCGCTCCAGCCACTCCAGGCCGGAGGGGCCGTAGGTCCGCCGCTCCCAGTCATAGCGCTTCTCCCGCAGCTCATAGGGGCTCATGGCGGCATCCCCCACCACCAGGACCTTGTAGTTCCCGTCGAAGTTGGAGAGGACCCAGTCCGTGGGCACCGCCTCCTTCCAGCGGAGGGCGGGGCCGGTATAGAGCTCCGAGTAGACGCAGTTGTGGAAGTAATACGTGTGGAGCTCCTTGAAGTGGTTGGACTTTTGGGCCGCCTGGAACAGCCGGGAGCAGAGTCCGGCGTAGTACTCCATGGACCCGCCGGAGTCCATCAGCAGCAGGACCTTGACGGCGTTTTTCCGGGGGTGGGTCTTTCGGATTTTCAAAAGCCCCCCGTTGTCGCAGGTGTCCCGGATGGTCCCGTCCACATCCAGGACCTCCTCACTCTCGTCCGCCTGCGCGGAGAGCTGGCGCAGCAGGCGGAAAGCCGTCTGAAACTGCCGGGTGTCCAGGGTGTTGTCCTTCCGAAAATCCCGGAAGCGCCGCTCCCCGGCCACCATCATGGCGGTGCGGTGACGGCCCTGGCCGCCGATGCGGATGCCGCCAGGGTGCCAGCCGCTGTTGCCAAAGGGAGATCGGCCCTGGGTGCCCACCCAGTAGCTGCCGCCGTTGTGCTCCTCCGTCTGCTCCTTCAGGCGCTCCTCCAAAAGGCGCAGCAGTTCTTCGGCCTTCTCCTCGGAGAAGCCCGCCCGCTTCAGCTCCTCCAGGGTCCGGCCCAAATTCTCGGAGGGGCGGTCCAGCCAGTCCAGCAGCTCCTTGGGCAGCTCGCCGTTCCAGGGTATGTCCCGGAAAAACTCCAGGAAAGCCTGGTCGAAGCGGTCGAAATCCGCCTCGCTTTTCACCACCACCGCCCGGCAGAGCCGGTAGAACCCCGTTAAGCTGGACTGGTGGAGCCCCCGGGACAGACCCTCCAGCAGAACCATCCACTCGTCCGGCGTCACGTCCAGCCCGCGGCTCCGGAGGAGGTAAAAAAAGGAAAGAAACATGGTCTCAGCGGCTGCCACGCAGGGTCCGCAGGTCCTTGTCCTTTTTCAGCAGGACCCCGGCAAAGGGAATCTCCTTCCGGACCCGGGCCGGGTCCACGCCCCCGGCCGTGAGGGCCCGGAGCCAGTCCACCAGCTCCGAGGTGCTGGGCTTTTTGTCAATGCCCCGGAGCTCCCGGAGCCAGTAAAAGGCCGCCATGGCCTGGCGGAGCAGCTCCTCCTCCAGGTGGTCGAAGTGGACATGGAGGATGCGCTCCATCTGCTCCTGGTCCGGAAAGTCGATATAGTGGAAGATGCACCGGCGCAGGAAGGCGTCGGGCAGCTCCTTCTCGGCGTTGGAGGTGATGATGACGATGGGCCGCTTCCTGGCCCGGACGGTCTCCCGGGTCTCCGGGATGTAGAACTCCATCTGGTCCAGCTCCCACAGAAGGTCGTTGGGGAATTCCAGGTCCGCCTTGTCGATCTCGTCGATCAGCAGGACCACCTGCTCTTCTGCGGAGAAGGCCTCCCCCAGCTTGCCCAGCTTGATGTAACTTGCGATGTCGTCCACGCCGTGGGACCCAAACTGGCTGTCGTAGAGCCGCTGGACCACGTCGTAGACATACAGGCCGTCCTGGGCCTTGGTGGTGGACTTTACATTCCAGATGATCAGCTCTTTTCTCAGGGCCTGGGCCACGGCCTGCGCCAGCATGGTCTTGCCCGTGCCCGGCTCGCCCTTGATAAGCAGTGGCTTTTCCAGCGTCACGGCGATGTTCACCGCCGCCATCAGCTCGCCGGAGGCTACGTATTGATCGGTTCCCGAAAAAATCTCTTTCATATGCTCACCTTTGTCTCCATGTCTTCCCGTCCCCTAAGGGGACAGGTACGTTCTGTTGCCATTATACTAAGATACCAGAGCCGGGGCGATTCCGCAAGCGCCGATTTCGTTTCCATCCGGCCAGGGCGGCGGGCCTGGGAAAACCGGCGCATTCCCCCGCTCTACGAATCATAGGGTGACAATTCCCCGCCGCCGTGGCATACTGTCGCTAAAGGAGTTGATGGAATTTGGACACGAAAGCCACGGGCGCGCTGATTGCCCAGCGGCGGAAGGCGCTGGCCCTCAGCCAGGCGGAGCTGGCGGAGCGGATCCACGTGACGGACAAGGCCGTCAGCCGCTGGGAGACCGGGCGGGGCATGCCCGGCCTGGACAGCCTGGAGCCTCTTTCCGAAGCTCTTGGCCTGTCGGTCAGCGAGCTGCTGAGCGGGAAGGAACTGACGCGGGAGGAATTGCCGAAAGCGGCGGGAGGACAGATTATGGAGAGCATGAAGCGGGAGAATCGCTGGAAGTGGCTGGCGTGGGCCGCCATGGCGGCGGTGACTGTGCTGGCGATTTGGGGCGCCGGCGTATCCGTCCAGGCCCAGCGGGAGGCGGAGCGGGCGGAGCAGGAGCGCGCGGAGCGCCTGGCCCACTACGCCGGCTCCGTCAACCCCAATTCCCAGGAAGAACTGGTGGAGGCCACGGCGGCCTATTTTGAGGAACAGGGCATGAAAACCCGGTTTAACCCCCACAGCCTGAAGGTCCGGGATTGGGCCGCCGCGGGGGACTATCTGGCCTTTCTCCTCTCGGACCGGGAAGGAGCGTGGTGCATGAGCTTCTGGCAGAGAGACGAGGTATACCCGGAGCGCTTCCGTATCGCGGGCGGGCGTTCCAGAATCGATCCCGGGGCCTGGGGGCTGCTGGAGTGGAACTTCGGCACCCAGGAGCAGCCCGTCCTTGTGGCCTCCGGGGTGGAGCTGCCGGAGGAGGCCTACTTCTATGAATATGGGGGAGACCACTACACACTGAGGAGCTGGGTAAACACGGACCTTCGGACTGCGCTGGGCATCTTTGTCGCAGCCCTGCCCATGAACCAGGAGCAGCCCTCCGCCATCCCCCTTCCGCTCTACGACGTTAACGGAGCTTATATTCCCCGGGACATGAAATAATAAAAGGTTCCCCTCCGCCGGACAACGGAGGGGAACCTTTTTGCTTCTTATTACAAACCGTATCAGAAGGTCACCACGTCCTGGGCGGGCTTCCCGCAAGGGGCGATGGTCATGACGTGCATCACCGGGCCCTTGCCCTGGTAGGCGTCGTGGTTCTCCACCGCCATGCGGGCGGAGACTTCCACCCAGTCCCGGTTCTTGTAGTCCTTCAGGCCCATGCCCTTGGCAACCAGGCCCAGGAATTGGATGTCGTTTTCACAGCAGACCATGGCAAAGCGGCCGGGACAGTGGATGCCGGGGTACTTCTTGGAATGGCACATGAGAAGCTTCATGCGGACCTCCTTCCCCGCCCAGCGGTCCGGGTGGTCCATCACGTCCACGTACCACACGCCAAAGTCGTCGTCGGGGACGTCCACCACGGGCTGGTCCAGGTCGAAGGGGCACTCGTCCCCGGTGAGGTAGTCCTCGCTGGTGCCGTCCACATTTTCAAAATAGATGTCCGCCCGGCGGTTCACCATGCGGAGGTTCCGCTTCCGCAGGGTCTCCCGCAGCTCCGGCGTGGCCCGGTTGAAGACCAGGAGGTCCGCGTTGGTGATTTTCTCCATCATCAGCTGGCCCATGTTCTTGGCGTAAAGCTCGAAGGTCCCGGCCTCCACAAAGGTCATAATCTGATAGAGCACCCAGTTGGCGGGGAGAACCTCCCGGTATAAGCGCTCCATCTGCCACATACCGTTGTACTCGATGAGGACCTGCTTGGGCCGGACTTTCTTTTCCAGCTCCTTCATCCGGGAGCAGGTCAGGTCCGCCTCGTCCTCAATATCCACCACGGTCACGTTGTCCAGCGCATTGGGGTTGTATTCCTCCTCCCCCTCCTCGCAGCGGAGGAGGAGGGTTTTGTCCTGGCGGGCGAAGCCGTCCTCCAGGACGCCGTTGATGAAATTGGTCTTGCCGGAATCCAGGAACCCGGCCACCAGATAAACGGGAATATCCATGAACGCGCGTTTCCTTTCCCGGCTTAGAGGCCGAAGAGCCGGGCGAGCTTCTCTTCCTTCAGCTCCGCTCCGATGACGCAGAGGCGGCCGGTGTAATCGGGCCGCCCGGCCCGCACCTCGTGCTCTTCGGGCACGAAGTCAAATTCAATCCAGGTCCCGTCCTCCCCGTTCACGATGCCCTTGGCCCGGAGGATGCTGCCGTACTCGCCGGAGTCCAGGGCGGCGAGGATCTGTTCAATGCCCGCCTTTGTGAAGGCCTTGGGGGTCTCTTTGCCCCAGGAGGTGAAGACCTCGTCGGCGTGGTGGTGATGGTGGTGGCAGGAGCAGTCCGGGTCGCTGCACTCATGGCTGTGGTGGTGCTCATGGGCCCCGTGCTCCTCGTGGTCATGGTGGTGGTCCCCATGGCCGTGGTGCTCATGGTGCCCATGCTCCCCATGGCAGCACGCCTCCTGCTCCCCATGGCCGTGGTGGTGCTCGTGGTCCCCATGTTCCCCGTGGTCATGGTGGTGGTGGGCGTGCTCCGCCTCCTCGGCCTCGTGCTCCGCCCGCATCTTCGCCAGCAGCTCGTCCGCCAGGGAGACCTTCTCGATAGCGGAAAGAATGGTTTTGCCCTCCAGCTCATCCCAGGGAGTGGTCAGAATGGCGGCGTCCGGGTTCTTCTCCCGGAGCAGGACCACGGCGGCCTCCAGCTTCTCCCGGCTCAGCTTCTGGGTCCGGGAGAGGACGATGGTCCCGGCGGACTCAATCTGGTTGTTGTAGAACTCGCCGAAGTTTTTCATGTAGACCTTCACCTTGGAGGCGTCCGCCACGGTGACGAAGCTGTTCAGCTTCAAGTCCGGGGCCTCGGCGGCGGTGTTCTCCACGGCGACGATGACGTCGGAGAGCTTGCCCACGCCGGAAGGCTCAATGAGGATGCGGTCCGGGTGGAACTGCTCCGCCACGTCCTTGAGGGCCTTGTTGAAATCCCCCACCAGGGAGCAGCAGATGCAGCCGGAGGACATCTCGGAGATCTGCACGCCGGACTCCTTGAGGAAGCCGCCGTCGATGCTGATTTCGCCGAACTCGTTTTCAATGAGGACCAGCTTCTCCCCCTGGTAGGCCTCCGCCAGCAGCTTTTTGATGAGGGTGGTCTTACCCGCCCCCAGGAAACCGGAGATAATGTCGATCTTTGTCATGGTATCAAATCCTTTGCTTTTATTTTGATTCCGCACATATCATACCACTGAATTGGGAAAATGCAACCGGGTTACAAAAATTTAACAGAAAACCCTCAGTCCTCCGGCTGGCCGCCGTTCTCCTCCCGGGCCTGGTTGAGATAGTCCCGGTCCGCCGTCTTCCTGCTGGGGACAAAGCCCTGAGCCGCCGTGCGCTTTTTGCCCTTGCTCTTGGCGTAAAAGAAGCCGGTGAAGGAGAAGACCGCCGCGCCGATGAAGTTGACGAAGAGATCCTTCATGGTGTCGATGAGGCCGATGTCCAGATACCCCCCCAGCCCCAGGCTCTCGCCGTTGACCAGGACCTCCTGAATGCCCGGCACGGCCACCACCTTGTTGGACCGGGTCACATCCAGGCTGGCGGAGTAGATGGCGTTGACGACGGTGTCCCGCTGCATGTCGGTATGGAAAAACATGTCCATGCCGAACTCGAAGAACTCCCACAGGACGCCGATGGTCATAGAAAAGCAGAAGGCGACCAGGGCCAAAAACACCGGGGACAAATCGAAGGTGAGGCGCTCGTCGTCGTTGAGGAGCACCACCATGGCAAAGCCCACGGCGGCGGCCAGGAAGCCGTTGAGGGTGTGGAGCATGGTGTCCCAATGGGGGACCACCACGTAAAAGGCGTTGACCTCTCCCAAAACCTCCGCCGCGTAGATGAAGCACAGGACGGTGATCTCCAGGGCAGGAGGCAGCTCGATGTGGAACTTCACCTGAATCCAGCTGGGCACATAGAGGAGCAGATAGGCCAGGGCGCAGTAGAACGCGCTCTCATAGCCGCCGATGAAGATCTGGCGGACAAAGATGACGATGACCAAAAGCCGCAGGGTGTAGAAGACGATGAAGGAGCTTTTGTGCTCCCGCAGCTCCTTTTCCATGGCCTGGCGGAAATTCTTCTTCTCCCGCCGCTTGGCGCGTTTTAGATCTTGTTTGCTGAGCTTGGACATGAGAACCTCCTTTTAAAAACGGATCGCTGTTATAGCCTGGTGATCATAGCACAGAGCGGCGGAATTTGCAAGGCAGGGGTCCGCCGGAGAAAATTTTGCGAAACCCCTTGACATTTCCTGAAAATGTGCTATTGTATTAATCGCATAAGACAACAGCACACAAACAGGAGGTGCGTACAATGCAATGGCAGTTTTCCAACGACGCCCCAATCTATACCCAGCTGATCCAGCAGGTGAAGGTGGGCATCGTCACCGGCGCGTTTCCCCCGGGGGAACGATTGCCCTCCGTGCGGGACATGGCTACGGAGGCCGGGGTAAACCCCAATACCATGCAGCGGGCTCTGGCGGAGCTGGAGCGGGACGGGCTGGTATACAGCCAGCGGACCGCGGGAAGATTTGTAACGGAGGACAATACCATGATCAACACGGCGAAGCGGAGCCTGGCCGAGAGGCATGTCAAGACGTTTTTGGAGGCGATGCTCCGGCTGGGCTTCCGGAAGGACGAGATCATCGATCTGATTTCAAAGGAATTGGGAGAGGAGGAAGCGGACCATGCCAGTGCTTGAGTGCAAGGGACTGACCAAGCGGTTTGGGAGGACCGCGGCCCTGGACGAGGTGAGCCTCACCGTGGAGCCGGGCCGCATCGTGGGCCTTCTGGGCCCCAATGGAAGCGGCAAGACCACCCTCATTAAATTGGCCAACGGCCTGCTGACCCCCGACGGGGGCTATATCGCCGTGTGCGGCACGGCGCCGGGGAGGGAGAGCCACAGCCTGGTGAGCTACCTCCCGGAGCGGACGGCCATCCCCACCTGGATGACGGCCCGGCAGCTGCTGGACTTCTACGGGGATTTCTACCAGGACTTCCGCCGGGAGGCGGCGGAGGAGATGCTGGACCACCTGGGCATCCAGCCCCGGCAGGCCGTGAAGCAGATGTCCAAGGGCACCCGGGAGAAGGTGCAGCTCATCATGGTCATGAGCCGGGCGGCAAAGCTCTATCTGCTGGATGAGCCCATCGGCGGCGTGGACCCCGCCACCCGGGATTACATTCTCTCCACCATCATCGGCAACTACAACCCCGATGCGGCGGTGGTGATCTCCACCCACCTCATCGCCGACGTGGAGAAGGTGCTGGACGAGGTCATCTTTATCAGCCAGGGCCGCGTGGCCCTCCAGTCCACCGTGGACGGCATCCGGGAGGAAAAAGGCATGAGCGTGGACGCGCTGTTCCGGGAGGTGTTCAAATGCTGAGGAAATTGCTGAAGCACGAGTTTCGTGCCACGGGGCGGATTATGCTGCCCATGTACCTGATTTTGCTGGTGACCGCCGTGGGCTCCAACCTGGCGGGCCGGGGGATGCTGGACGGACGGTACCACATCCTGAATATCCTGGGCGTTTTGATTGTCACGGCTTTCGGCATCGCCATCTGCGGCGCGCTGCTGATGTCCTTTGTGCTGATGATCCAGCGGTTTTACAAGAACCTCCTCCAGGACGAGGGCTATCTGATGTTCACCCTCCCGGCCTCCGTCCACCAGCACATCTGGTCTAAGCTCATTGTCTCCTCCGTGTGGTTCATCGTCACGGTGCTGGCCATCATCGCCGCCAGCCTGGTGGTGGCCTATCAGGGAGGCTTCCTGCGGGAGCTGCTGGACTTCCTCAGGTATTTCCTGGAGGGGCTACGGAAGCTGGAAGTCAGCGAGGCGTTTAACGGCACCATCTATCTGGCGGAGTTTGCCGTTTTGATGTTTTTGTCCCTGGTGGCCTTCTCCCTCCAGTTCTACGCCGCCCTGGCGGCGGGGCACAGCCAGGCGAACCACAAGCTGCTGTGGTCTGTGGTCTGGTTCTTCGGGATTCAGTTTGCATTGCAGTTCGCGGGCTCCCTGCTGATAATCGGCTCGAACGAGCTGGATGTGTTCAATCGCCTCTTCTCCCACTGGGACCCCTCGCCCACCGTGGCGATTCATGTGGGTCTGCTGATGGCCATTGGGTGCGTAATCATCTACGGCGCAATTTTTTACGCCATCACCACATTCTTCTTGAAAAAGCACCTGAACCTGGAGTAAACTAGATTCCATAATGCCATACATTATGGAGGAATCCCATGCTGTTCTCAGAAAGCTTTTTAGAAACGGTATCCGGCGATCTGCTGATGACCTTCCTGGTGGCCATGGCCCCGGTGGTGGAGCTCCGGGGGGCCATCCCGGCGGGAATCGCCTCGGGGCTGCCCCCGGCCCTGGCCTGCATCGCCGCCATCGCCGGGAATCTGGTCCCCGCGCCCTTTATCATCGTGCTGGGGCGGCGGATTGCCAACTGGCTCCGGGGCACCCGGTTCTTCGGCCCCAAGATCATTTGGCTGGAGCGGCGGGCCCACCTCAAGGGGCGGCTGGTGCGGAAGTACCGGCTGGCGGGGCTGGTGATCCTGGTGGGCATCCCCCTGCCGGGGACCGGGGCCTGGACCGGGGCGCTGGTGGCCTCGGTGCTGGATATCCGCATGCGCCACGCCCTGCCCGCCATTTTCCTGGGGCTGCTGATTGCGGCGGGGATTACCACCGCCGTCACCCTGGGGGTATTTAATCTGCTGATTTGACTGCTTGACTATTTAAGGAGTACATGATGAAAAAACGACTCGCGATATTCTGCGTTCTGGCCCTGTCCATGTCCCTGCTGTCCGGCTGTATGCATGGCGTCGTGGTGACCTCTCCCAGCGACAAGGAGTTTCAGGAGGCCTGGGCGGACTCCATGGAAGAGGCCGCCGAGGAGTGGGCACAGGACTGGGAGGCCGCCATTGACGAAGCCGCGCGATCCTGGAGTACCCAGGACGAGAACGGCGTGGAAAAGGACCACTACTGGAAGGTCCTGGACGAGAAAGACAACGAAGCCGGGACCGTTACGGACCCGGAACAGGTCAAGGCCATAGACGATCTCCTCAACGACGACGGCCATTGGGGAGACCGGCTGGCCGAGGACCCCGGAGACCCGGCGTACAGCTATATCTACTGCCAGCAGGAGACTTTGAAAGCGGGCCAGAAGGAGGAGGACCGGAAGTATGAGGAGCTGGTCCGCTTCACCGTCTCCGCGTCGGAGGACGTGGTGACCCTGGTAATTCTGGAGGATCTGCCCTCTTTGCTGCATGTGGATCTGGGAGATTTCCTGACCTTCACCATCGACGTCCCGGCGGAGACGGCGGAGGCCCTGCGGGACCCCTCCCGGTTTTTGGAATAACGTACAAGGACGCGTCTGACCGGCGCGTCCTTCTTAATGTTAATGGCCCTCAACCCTTGACAAACCGGGGAAATTGGGGTAGATTAACCTTGCAAAAGCGATAAGCTACATGAAGGAGGACCAGCGTTATGCATAACGTGCGCAATATTACATCCGACATCCTGCTCATCGGCGGGTCTGACCGGCGGCTGAGCCTGTTTGAAAACGTGTTCCCCGTCCCCCGGGGCGTCAGCTACAACGCCTATCTGGTCCGGGACGAGAAGACCGTCCTGCTGGACACGGCGGACAGCGCCGTGGGGGCGCATTTCTACGAGAACCTGGAGCATGCCCTCCAGGGCCGGCCCCTGGACTACATTGTTATCAACCACATGGAGCCGGACCACTGCTCCACCCTGGGAGCGGTGCTCCGCACCCACCCCAAGGCCCAGGTGGTGGCCAGCGCGAAAGCCATCTCCATGATCGGCCAGTTTTTCGACGCCGACGTCACGAACCGCTGCCTCGCCGTGAAGGAGGGGGACACCCTCTCCACCGGGCGGCACACCCTCACCTTCGTCATGGCCCCCATGGTCCACTGGCCGGAGGTCATGGTCACCTATGACGCCGCGGAGAAGGTCCTCTTCTCCGCCGACGCCTTCGGCACCTTCGGCGCGCTGAACGGGAACATCTTCGCAGACGAGGTGAACTTCAAAACCGAGTGGCTTCCCGACGCCCGGCGGTATTACACCAACATCGTGGGCAAGTACGGCGCCCAGGTCCAGACTCTACTGAAAAAGGCGGCGGGACTGGATATCCAATATCTCTGCCCCCTCCACGGCCCCATCTGGCGGGAGGATGTGGCGTGGTTCGTGGAGAAATACCAGCGCTGGAGCAGCTACACCCCCGAGGACAAAACCGCCGCCATCTTCTGCGGCTCCATCTACGGCAACACGGAAAACGCCGCCGAGCTCCTGGCCGCCCATCTGGCGGAGAAGGGCGTGCGGGACGTGCGGCTCTACGACGTGTCCCACACCCATGTGTCCGAGCTGGTGGCCGAGGCCTTCCGGTGCAGCCATCTGGTGTTCGCCTCCGCCACGTACAACGGGGAGATCTACACCCCCATGGACAACTTCCTCCGGGATTTGAAGTCCCACGGCCTGCGGAACCGAACGGTGGGCCTCATTGAAAACGGCACCTGGGCTCCCGTGTCCGGCAAGCAGATGGCGGAGCTGCTGGGGGCCATGAAGGACATGACCATCCTGGAAGGGACCGTCAGCCTGAAATCCTCCGCGAAGGAGCCCCAGCGGGAGGCGCTGGAGGCCCTGGCGGACGCTCTGGCGGCCGGTATCCTGGCCTGAACAAGACATGAAAGACCGGCGTGGGATTCCCACGCCGGTCTTTTGTGCTTCCTGTAAGGATTTCTTCGCCGCCGCCCCAGCCCGGAGAAGCACCCGGCAGCCGGAGCGCGCAGCGCTCTTTGGACGCGCTTTTTCAAGAACGCGTCAATCCATGATATCGACGGAGACCTTAAAGCCCTCCCGCTGGGCGCGGGAGCGGACTACGGTGCGGATCTCCTTGGCGATGCGGCCCTGCCGCCCGATGACTTTGCCCATGTCGTCGGGGGCGACGCGCAGCTCCAGGGTCAGCTCCTGATCGCCGGAGGCGGTCTCCGTAACGGTGACCGCGTCCGGGTCGTCCACCAGGTTCCGGGCGATATAGAGCAGCAAGTCCTTCATGCTCCGCCCTCCGGATCAGAGGACGTCCACTTTTTTCAGCAGAGCCCGGACGGTATCGGTGGGCTGGGCGCCGGACTTGATCCAGGCCTGGGCCCGCTCCGCGTCAATCTTGATCTCGGCGGGGGAAACGCAGGGGTTGTACGTACCGATCTCCTCGATGAAGCGGCCGTCCCGGGGGAAACGGGAGTCCGCCACCACGACCCGGTAGAAGGGAGCCTTCTTCGCGCCCATGCGGCGCAGTCTGATCTTGACCATGTTGCTGTACCTCCAAAAGTTTTAAAATAGATTGATTTATTATAAATGCCGCATTTCAGCTTCGTGAATGCTCCGCACTTATAGATTAGCGAAACCGCTTCTTCCGGCCAAAGCCGTGAAGCCGGGAGGGGGCTTTTCCCCCCATGCCGCCCAGGGCCCCAAGGCCGGGCATCCGCCCGCCCTTGGTCATCTGGCGGGTGAGCTCCCGCATCATGTCGAACTGCTTTAAAAGGCGGTTCACGTCCACCACCTCCAGGCCGCAGCCGGCGGCGATGCGCTTTTTCCGGCTGGCGTTCAGCACCTGGGGGTTCTCCCGCTCCAGGGGGGTCATGGAGAGGATGATGGCCTCGGTCCGGGCCATGGCCTTTTCGTCGATGGACGCGCCCTGCATCTGCTTGCCTAAGGCCCCCGGCATCATGCCCAGGAGCTGGCTCAGGTCCCCCATGTTTTTCAGCTGCTGGAGCTGGTCGTAGTAGTCCTGGAGGGTAAAGCGGTTCTTCCGCAGCTTCTCCTCGATTTTGGCGGCCTGCTTTTCGTCATAGGCCTGCTCTGCCTTCTCAATGAAGGACAGCATGTCGCCCATGCCCAAGATGCGGGAGGCCATGCGGTCCGGGTGGAAGGGCTCGATCATGTCCAGCTTCTCGCCGGTGCCCGCGAACTTGATGGGCTTGCCCGTGGCAGCCCGGATGGACAGGGCCGCGCCGCCCCGGGCGTCGCCGTCCAGCTTGGTGAGGATGACGCCGTCGATGCCCAGGGCCTCGTCGAAGGCCGTGGCGGCGTTTACCGCGTCCTGGCCCGTCATGGCGTCCACCACCAGTAAAATCTCGTTGGGATGGACGGCGGCCTTCATCCGCTTCAGCTCGTCCATCAGATTCTCGTCCACATGGAGCCGTCCGGCGGTGTCCAAAAACACCATGTCGCTGCCGTGGTCCCGGGCGTGGCGGATGGCGTTTTGGGCGATCTTCACCGGGTCCCCCTGGCCCTCCTCGAAGACCGGGAGGTCCATCTGCCCGCCCACGACCTTCAGCTGCTCGATGGCGGCGGGGCGGTACACGTCACAGGCGGCCAGCAGGGGCCGCTTCTGGTACTGCCTGCGCATCAAGCCGCCCAGCTTGGCGGTGGTGGTGGTTTTGCCCGCGCCCTGGAGGCCCACCATCATCACCACCGTGGGGCCGTTGTTGGCCATGGTGATTTTGGCGTTGGCCCCGCCCATGAGGCCGGTGAGCTCCTCGTTGACGATTTTCACCACCTGCTGGGCGGGGGTGAGGCTGTCCAGCACGTCGCTGCCTACGGCCCGCTCCGTAACGGAGGCCACAAAGTCCTTGACCACCTTGTAGCTTACGTCGGCCTCCAAAAGGGCCAGGCGGACCTCCCGCATGGCCTCCCGGACGTCGTTTTCCGTCAGGCGGCCCTTGCCCCGGAGGCGTTTAAAGGCGGCGTTCAGTTTTTCGGTTAATCCTTCAAATGCCATAAGCTCATTCCTTTAAGGCGGCGGCTTCCCGGCGGATTTGATCCGCCAGCTCCGTCAGCCGCCGGTCCTCGTAATAGCGGTAGTTCAGGGTGGAGATCTCCTCGGCGGCGGCGATAATGGCGTCCACATGGGCGCTCCGGCTGAGGAAGCGCTTGATGATGCCGGTTTTGTCCTCCACCTCCTGCATGGCGGCCTCCGCCCGGACGATGACGTCCCGGACGCCCTGGCGGGAGATGCCGGCGTTTTCGGCAATCTCGGCCAGGGAGAGGTCCTCATTATAATAGAGGTCGAAAAACTCCTTCTGCCGCTCGGTCAGGAGCTCCCCGTAAAAGTCGTAGAGCATCGTCATGCGATAGGTCTGGTTCTTCATCACGGGAAACGCCCCCTTCCGCCGTGTAAAGTTGTGCTGCTTTACAACGTTGCTTAGTTTACAGGAAAATCGGGGAAATGTCAAGGGGAAAATTGCCCGGGTTCAAGACTTGTGTTTTCCGCCCAAAACTGCTATACTAATAAAATCTGTTGGTATGCCCACTTCTTCATCAAGGAATCAAGGAGCGCGCCATGAACAATAAAAAACTCTCCCGCCTGCTGGAGCCCAATTTACAATTTTACTTCCTCTGCCTCCTGGCCTTCACCCTGGCCGCCGTCACCGTCAGCCCGCCTCTGGCCCTGGCGGAGGGGGTGGCTACCGTGGCGCTGTACGCCTACTTCGTCCGCAGCAACAAAAAGCGCCGCCAGAGCGTCTTGCAGTATATCGACAATGTCACCGGAAACGTGGACACCGCCAGCAAATCCACCCTCATCAACTCCCCCCTGCCCATCATGGTCTTTCGCCCCGACACCGGGGAGGTCATTTGGAGCAACGAGAACTTCCTCCAGCTGGCGGGGGTCCGGGAGCATCTTTTTGAGATGAAGGTGGAGGACGCCGCCCCGGAATTCCCGGTTCAGTGGCTGCTGGAGGGGCGGCAGGAGTGCCCGGAGCGGGTCCACATGAACAACCGCCGTTTCCGGGTCTACGGCAGCCTGGTCCGGGCCAAGGGCCGCAGCGGGGAGCAGAACCTGGTGGCCACCACCTACTGGGTGGACACCACGGAGATGGACCGCCTCCGGGAGGACTTCGACGCCACCCGGCTGGTGGTGGGCATCGTGATGGTGGATAACTACGAGGACTTGATGAACGCCTGCGCCGACACCCAGCGCAGCGCCGTCCTGGCCCAGATTGACGAAAAGCTCAGCAGCTGGGCCGCCGTGGGAAACGGCCTGCTCATCAAAACCGAGCGGGACCACTACCTCTTCCTCTTCGAAGAGCGGTACTACAATCACTTCGTGGAGGAGAAATTCTCCGTACTGGACGCCATGCGGGACATCAAGGTGGGCGAGGGCGGACACCCCACCCTCTCCATCGGCCTGGGCCGGGAGGCGGACAGCATCCCGGCGCTCCACAAGAACGCCGCCCTCTCCCTGGAGATGGCCCTGAGCCGGGGCGGCGACCAGGCGGTGGTCCGGGGAAAGACGGACTTCGCCTTCTACGGCGGAAGGGCCAAGACCACGGAAAAGCGCACCAAGGTCAAGTCCCGGGTCATGGCCAACGCTTTGAGAGAGCTTCTGGCGGACTCCCAGGACATCTACGTCATGGGCCACAGCTTCGCCGACATGGACGCGGTGGGCGCCGCCGTGGGCGTTTGCTGCGCCGCCCGGAAGCTGGGCCGGAGAGCCCAGATCGTCATTGAGCCGGAGAAGAACGCCGCCCAGTCCGTGCTGGCCATGCTCCGGGCATTGCCGGAGTATGAGGGCGTGTTTGTAAACCCGGCGGAGGCCTTTGTGAAGATGCGTCCCGGGACGCTGCTGGTGGTGGTGGACACCAACCGGCCGGATTTGGTGGAGAGCCCCCAGATTCTGGAGTCCAGCAGCCGGGTGGCGGTCATCGACCACCACCGCCGGGCCGCCAGCTATATCGAAAACGCCGCCTTCAGCTTCCACGAGCCCTACGCCTCCTCGGCGTCGGAGCTGGTGACGGAGCTGCTGCAATACCTCATCGAGCCGTCCAACCTCCTGCGGGAGGAGGCGGAGGCCCTGCTTGCGGGCATCGTGCTGGACACGAAGCACTTCGTCCTCCGCACCGGAGGGCGTACCTTCGAGGCGGCGGCCTTCCTCCGCCGGGCGGGGGCCGACACGGCGGATGTCCAGCGCCTCTTCCAGGGGGACCTGGAGGGCATGGTGTCCAAGTACGATATTGTCCGCCAGGCGGAGTTGTACCGGCCCGACGTGGCCCTGGCCGTGGTAGGTCAGGACGGCGTGGACCGGGTGGCCGCCGCCCAGGCGGCGGACGAGCTTTTGACCTTGAAGGGGGTCAAGGCCTCCTTTGTGGTATACCGCAGCGGGACGGCCATCCTGATGAGCGGGCGGTCCCTGGGGGAGATCAATGTCCAGGTGATTCTGGAGGCCCTGGGCGGCGGCGGCAACTCCGCCACCGCCGGAGGCCGGATTGAAAACGGGGACATTCTGGACGTGCGGGAGCGGCTGACCCAGGCCATCGACGCTTATTTTGAGAAGTGAGAAAGTTCTGTCCAAATGCCAGCAGACCTGGGAGAATGGCCTGGTCAGGGGACCAGGCCCCACAAAGGAAGCCCCAGCTCCTTTTGATAGTGCTCAGCATCTCGCTTTTCACTTCTCCTGACAGCGGAAAGATCCCTGTAGAAGCACTCTTTAGAAGCACCAGCTTTTTGATGCAGCATGTTCCTTTAGCGGCAAAGACCTTCTCTGTGGGGCCTGACCCCCTGGTCAGGCCATTCCCATGGAAGCTCCAGGCCCATAGGAATCAAGCAATATAAAAAACCGGAAAGGAAGTTATCCATATGAAAGTCATTTTACAGCAGGATGTCAAAGGCCAGGGCAAGAAGGGCCAGATGGTGGAGGTCTCCGAGGGCTATGCCCGGAACTTCCTCCTGCCCCGGAAGATGGCCGTTCCCGCCACGGCGGACGCCATCAACACCATGAACCTGAAAGAGAAGGCGAAAAAGGCCGAGGAGGCCCGCCAAAAAGCCCTGGCGGAGGAGACCGCCGAAAAGCTCAAGGAGTGCATGGTGAAGCTCACGGCCCGGGCCGGGGCGGGCGGCAAGCTTTTCGGGGCCGTCACCACCAAGGAAATCTCCGAGGGGCTCCAGAAGCAGTTCGGCATTGACATTCCCAAGCAGAAGCTGGTGCTGGAGGACCCCATTAAGGCCTTCGGCAACTACGAGGTCAAGGCCCGGCTGGGCTTTGAGGTGGTTGCCACCGTTTACGTATCCGTGTTTGAGGAAAAATAACGCCCGATAGAGAGGGAGGCGGTTCGCCATGGCAAACGAAGACCTGCTCCTGCGCCAGATGCCCCACAGCCTGGAGGGGGAGCAGGCGGTGCTGGGGTCCATGCTCATCGACCCGGACTGCGTGAAAAACGTGATGGACCGGCTCCGCCCCGGGGACTTCTACCTCCGGCAGAACCGGGAGATTTTCGAGACGATCTACACCATGTTCTCCTACGCCCGGCCCATCGACGGCATCACCGTCTTTGGGGAGATGGAGAAGGCCGGGCTCACCGACGGCAACACCCGGTCGTACCTGGCCCAGCTGATGGAGATTACCCCCACCAGCGCCAACGTGCTGGAATATGCCGCCATCGTCCGGGACAAGGCCCTGCTCCGGCAAGTTGCCCAGGCGGCGGGGGAGATCACCGCCCTGGTCCAGGAGGGCATGGGTGAGGCGGGGGAGATCCTGGAGGCCTCGGAGCAGAAGATCTACGCCATCCGCCGGGGCCAGAGCGCCCAGGAGATGGTACCCCTGCGGCAGGTCCTCCCCGACGTGCTGGACCGGCTGGGCGAGATGAGCGAGCACGAGAACCATCTCCCCGGCCTCTCCACGGGCCTCTCCGCCATTGACCAGAAAATCACGGGGCTGAACAAGTCGGACCTCATTCTCCTGGCGGCCCGGCCCGGCATGGGCAAGACCTCCCTGGCGCTGAACGTGGCGCTGAACGTGGCCCGGGAGGGAAAGACCGTGGCGGTCTTCTCCCTGGAGATGTCCCGGGAGCAGCTGGCCACCCGGCTCCTCAGCTCCGAGGCCCTGGTGGAGAACAACCGCCTGCGCACCGGCCTCCTCCGGGAGACGGACTGGGAGAAGATTGCCGGGGCGGCCACGGTGCTGAACCGGCTGGACATCCGCATTGACGACAACCCCCTTTTGTCCGTGGCGGACATGAACGCCAAGTGCCGCCGCCTGGAGGGCCTGGCTCTGGTGGTGGTGGACTACCTCCAGCTGATGACCTCCGCCGGGGGCGGCCGGGGGGGCGAGAACCGCCAGCAGGTGGTGTCCGACATGTCCCGGATGCTGAAAATCATGGCCAAGGAGCTGAATGTGCCGGTCATCTGCCTGAGCCAGCTCTCCCGCGCCAACGAGAAGCGGGACGACAAGCGGCCCATGCTCTCGGACCTCCGGGAATCCGGCGCCATCGAGCAGGACGCGGACATCGTGCTGTTTTTGTACCGGGACGACTATTACAACGAGGATTCGGAAAAGCACAATATTGCGGAGTGTATCGTGGCGAAGAACCGCCACGGGGAAACCGGCAAGGTGGAGCTCCGCTGGATGCCGGAGTACACCCAGTTCTCCACCCTGGACAAGCGCTATGACGACGAGGACTGAGCTTTTGAAGCGGGCCCCCCGGACGGTTCTGCCCCGGGCGGGACAGCGGGTGCTTTGCGCCGTGTCCGGGGGCTTGGACTCTATGTGCCTGCTCCACATGCTGGAAGCGTGGTGCGAAGAGCGGGGCGGGCAGGCCGCCGCCGCCCACTTCAACCACCGGCTCCGGGGCGCGGCGGCGGACCGGGACGAGGAATTTGTCCGGGAGACCTGCGCCCGGTGGGGGATTCCCCTGTCCGTGGGCCGGGAGGATGTGGGGGAATACGCCAAGCGGGAGGGGCTTTCCACGGAGGAGGCCGCCCGGAATCTGCGGTATGCCTTTTTGCGCCGGACGGCGGCGGAGCGGGAGTGCGAACGCCTTTACACCGCCCACCACGCCGGCGACAACGCGGAAACCGTCCTGCTGAACCTGATCCGCGGGACGGGCCTGACGGGCCTCACGGGCATGGACTGGGAGCGGGACGGGCTCTGCCGCCCCCTGCTGTGCGTGACCCGGGAGGAGCTGGAGGCCTACGCCGCCGAATGGAAAATTCCCCATATCGAAGACGCGACCAACGCCGACCCGGAGGCCGCCGCCCGAAACCTCCTGCGGCTCCAAGTGATGCCGCTATTAAAGGAACTGAATCCCCGGGCGGTGGAACACATTTGCGGCACGGCGCGGCGGCTCCGGGGCGTAGACCGCTCCCTGGAGCAGGATGCCGCCGCCCGCACGGCCCATGTGGAGGTGCAGGAGGGCCGGGTAACCCTCTCCATGGAGGCGCTGGCGGCGGCTCCGGCAGCGGTCCGGTCCCGGATGCTGCTGCGGCTTTTTGACCTTTTAGGCGTGGGGCGGAAGGATGTTGGAGCGGCCCACCTGGAGGCGTTGATGGACCTGGCCCGCCGCACAGCTTGGGGGAAGGAGGGGCGGCTGAGCCTCCCTCATGGCATCACCGCCCGCTATTGCCGCCGGTGGCTGATTTTGGAGACCCGGCCCCAGATTTTGACGGAGGTCCAGCTGGTCCCGGGGCGGGCCCTTCACTGGGGGGACTATGCCCTGACTTTGCTGGACAGACCGGAGGGAGAGGGAATTTCCTTCTTCTGGCGGGGAAGGCCGGGGCAGAGCCCGGTGGTCACGGCGGCCCCCTGCCCACCGGGAGCGCGTTTGACCCTGCCGGGGGCCCGGGGGAGCCGGAGCGTGAAGCGGCTTTGCCTGGACCGCCGCATTTCCCTGGCGGAGCGGGACCGCCTGCCCGCCATTTATGTGGAAGGCAAGCTGGCCGCCGTGTGGCGGCTGGGCGTGGATGCTGCTTTCGCGCCGGAAGGCCGGGAGCCCTGCCGGTTTATCAAAATTGAGAAAACAAAACAACAGATTGAGGAGGACGGACATGATGCGCAGTGAAATGGAGCAAGATATCCTGAAGGTGCTGGTGACCGAGGAGGAGCTGAAGGCCCGGGTAGCGGAGATGGGCGAGGAGCTCTATGAGAAGTTTCAGGGGAAAAAGCCGCTGTTCCTGGGGGTCTTGAAGGGCAGCTTCGTCTTTATGACGGACCTGGTCCGGGCCTGCCAGCTCAAGAGCGATGTGGAATTCATCGCCGTCAGCTCTTACGGAAACGCGACGGCCTCCTCCGGCCGGGTGCAGATTGACCACGATCTCCGCCAGGACATCACCGGGCGGCATCTGATCATCGTGGAGGACATCCTGGACTCCGGCAACACCCTGGCCTTTTTGAAGCAGTATTTCCTGACCAAGGGGGCGGCGTCCATCACCATCGTCACGCTGCTGGACAAGCCCGCCCGGCGGGAGAAGGCCATCACCGCCGATCTCTCCGGCTTCACGGTGCCCGACGAGTTCGTGGTGGGCTATGGCCTGGACTACGCCCAGCTGTACCGGAATATCCCTTACATCGGCGTGCTGAAGCCGGAGGTCTACGCCGGGAAGTAACACCCCGCTGTCACGGGACAGCCTAAAGGAGGAATGCCGTCGTGTCCAAGCAAAACCGTACGTCCAACCTCAGCTTTTTGATGCTGGGGCTGGTGATCCTGCTGTGCCTGAGCTGGGTCTGGCAGCTGAACAGCCAGAGCGAGCGGATGGAGTTCTCCCAGGTGGAGCAGCTTTTCCGCCAGGAGAAGGTGGAGTCCTTCGTCATCCGGGACAACACCCTGCTGATGACGCTGCGGGGAGAGCCGGAGGGCCGGAACACCCTGCGCTATGAGCTCTACGACTTCGACCTGTTCTACGACAGCCTGGGGGAACTGGTGGAGAAGCAGGCCGCCAAGGGGATCATCACCTCTTACGACTACCAGCAGGACCACTCGACGAACTGGCTGGAGATCCTCCTGCCCTTCCTCCTGACGGCGGCGCTGATCGGCGGCATGGGCTACCTCTTCCTCCTCCGGGGCCAGGGGGGCGGCATGGGGGCGGACCGCATGGCCCGCTTCGGCTCCGCCCGGACCCGGGTCCTCTCGGAGAAGGACAAGAAGGTCCGCTTTGAGGACGTGGCCGGGGCGGAGGAGGAAAAGGAAGAGCTTCAGGAGATTGTGGAGTTCCTCCGGGACCCCCGGCGGTTCATCTCCCTGGGGGCCCGCATCCCCAAGGGCGTGCTGCTGGTGGGCCCTCCGGGCACGGGCAAGACCCTGCTTGCCAAGGCCGTGGCCGGGGAGGCCGGGGTGGGCTTCCTCTCCATCTCCGGCTCCGACTTTGTGGAGCTGTACGTGGGCGTGGGCGCGTCCCGGGTCCGGGACCTCTTTGACCAGGCCAAGAAGACCTCCCCCGCCATTGTCTTCATTGACGAAATCGACGCCGTGGGCCGCCAGCGGGGCACCGGCGTGGGCGGCGGCCATGACGAGCGGGAGCAGACCCTGAACCAGCTCCTGGTGGAAATGGACGGCTTTGCCGCCAACGAGGGCGTGGTGGTCCTGGCGGCCACCAACCGCGCGGACGTGCTGGACCCGGCGCTGCTGCGGCCCGGGCGGTTTGACCGGCAGATTTACGTGGGCCTCCCTGACATCAAGGGCCGGGAGGACATTTTGAAAATCCATGTGAAGGGCAAGCCCCTGTCCGAGGATGTGGACCTCCGGACCCTGGCCCAGGGCACCGCCGGGTTCACCGGGGCGGATTTGGAAAACCTGGTGAACGAGGGGGCCCTGCTGGCCGCCCGGCGGGACCGGGACTATATCACCATGGAGGACTTCCGCCAGGCGGAGATCAAGGTCATCGCCGGGCCGGAAAAGCGGAGCCGGGTCATCTCCTCCCATGAGCGGGAGCTCACCGCCTGGCACGAGGCGGGCCACGCCGTGGTCATGGAGACCCTGCCGGAGCACGACCCGGTAAATCAAATCACCATCGTCCCCCGGGGCCAGGCGGGCGGCATGACCATCGCCCTGCCGGAGGAAGACCGGAGCTTCCTTTCCAAGCGCTATCTGGAGGACCGGATTGTAGCCCTGCTGGGGGGCCGGATGGCGGAAAAGCTGTGCCTGGGGGACATCTCCACCGGGGCGGGCAGCGACATCCAGCGGGCCACGGATATCGCCCGGAAGATGGTGGCGGTGTACGGCATGAGCGAAACTATCGGCTCGGTCTGCTTTGAGGGAGGGCACGACGAGGTCTTCATCGGCCGGACCATGAGCCAGGGCCGGAGCTATTCCGAGGCCGTGGCCGCTCAGATCGACGAGGAGGTCCGCCGGGTGGTGGACGAGGCCGGGCGGCGCTGCGAGGACATCCTGACGGAGAAGCGGGCCATCCTGGACGCCGTGGCGGCGTACCTTCTGGAGCACGAAACCATGGAGCGGGATGCGTTTTTGGAGGTCTACGGCGGAAAGCCACCGGCAGAAGAACAGGCGGAATAAACAGAAACCAGCCGGGAGCGCACTCCTGGCTGGTTTCGTTTCCGGGGAGGGAACAGTATGGTGGAATATTTCCAGGGCGGCGGGGCGGAAGTGATTGTCTGCCAAGGGTCTGCGCTGTCCTATCCCTGGCACAGCCACGTTTCAACGCTGACCCTGGGCGCCGTTCTGGAAGGGGTTGTGGAGCTGGAGACGGACCAGGGCACAGGGATTTACCGGGAGAACGGCCTGTTTGCCCTTCCGCCCTACATGCCCCACAGCTTGAAAGCCGGATCTCCCTATACGCTGGTGAGCCTGTGCGTCCGCAAGGCCCCGGCGGCCTCCGGCGTGTTCCGGGAAGCGCGGGAGAGCGCCGCCGCCCTTTTGAGAAGGGCTGTTGGACTGCCGGAGGTGGAGGAACGGCTGCTGGAGGAGTTGTCCCTCTTGTCCGGGCGGAGAAGCGGAGAAGGAGAGGGTCCTCTGGCGGAGCTCCGGGCGCGTTTGGAGAGGGAACCGGAGCTTCCCTGCAGCCTGGAGGACATGGCGGAGCTGGCCTGCATGAGCAAATACCACCTGGTCCGGGCCTTCCGGCGGGAGGCGGGGCTGACGCCCCATCGGTTCCAGCTCCAGAACCGGGTCCGGAAGGGCCAGCGGATGCTGGCGGGACCGGCTACCGTGGCGGAGGCCGCCGCCGCGGCGGGCTTCTGCGACCAGAGCCACTTCGACCGTCAGTTCAAGCGCCTGGTGGGCCTGACCCCGGCGGCCTACAAGCGGTCCTGCACCGCGTTTTCCGGACCTTAAAGAAGGGCCGGGATGAATTTGGCTAACAGGCAGAGTCCCTCCGGCCCCGCCTCCACCCGATGGGGCTCTTCCTTGGGAAGGATGGAAACGACGCCTGGCTCATAGACGAGCCGGGCTCCGCCGCTCAGGCAGACGCCGCTTCCGGCGGCGACTTCGTGAAGCTCCGTCTGGGTGGGGTGGGCGTGGGTTCCGATGGCTTTGCCCGGGGCGACGCGCACCAGATGGCAGCTGAACAGCCCGCCAGTCTCCCGTTTGGTGATAAGGTGCTTGAGCTCCACGCCCTCGAAATCTGGGTGCGGGTTCCAGGGCAGGTCCCCGAAGGCGGCGTCCGCCCCCGGGAGGCGCAGGCGCCCAGAGGCGTCAAGCTGGTCAAACAAATTTGGATGTTCCATATGCAATGCTCCTTTCCAATGTGACAGGCGCCTGTCTGCTGCCAGCGTACCACGAAGCGCCGGGCGTGCCTTGTACAAAATTGCCCTTTCCACGCCCAGGCGCAAAAAAAGCGGCTCCTCCGGACAAACCGCAGGAGCCGCGTTTCTTGTATGTTGTCAGATCAAGCCCTGGGACAGCATCACGTCGGCTACTTTCATAAAGCCCGCGATGTTGGCCCCCAGCACCAGGTCGCCGGGTTTTCCGCACTCCTCGGCGGCGGTGTAGATGTTGTGGAAAATGTTGGTCATGATGGTTTTCAGCCGCCGGTCCACTTCCTCGAAGCTCCAGGCGTAGCGCATGGAGTTCTGGCTCATCTCCAGGCCGCTGGTGGCCACGCCGCCGGCGTTGGCGGCCTTGGCGGGGGCGAAGAGGACGCCCGCGTGCTGGAACTCCTGAATGGCCTCCGGACGGCAGGGCATATTGGCCCCCTCCGCCACGGCGAGGCAGCCGTTTTTCACGATGATTTTGGCGGTTTCCCCGTCGATCTCATTCTGGGTAGCGCAGGGCAGGGCGATGTCGCAGGGCACGTTCCAGATGCCCCGGAAGCCCTCGGTATAGGTGCTGCCGGGAACCCGGTCCGCATACTCCTTGATGCGGCCCCGGTGGCCCAGCTTGATGTCCTTCACCACGTCCAGGTCGATGCCCTTGGGGTCGTGGATGTAGCCGTTGGAGTCGCTGAGGGCCACGACTTTCGCGCCCAGCTCCGTGGCCTTCTGGCAGGCGAAGATGGCCACGTTGCCGCTGCCGGAGATGACCACTGTCTTGCCCTGGAAGCTGTCGTTTTTCATCTTGGACAGCATCTCCTGGGTCAAATAGCATAATCCATAGCCCGTGGCCTCCGTGCGGACCAGAGAGCCGCCGAAGGAGAGGCCCTTGCCCGTCAGCACGCCGGCGGCGTAAGTCCCCCGGACCCGGCGGTACTGGCCGAAGAGGTAGCCGATCTCCCGGGCGCCCACGCCGATGTCCCCGGCGGGCACGTCCACAAACTGGCCGATGTGCCGCTGGAGCTCCGTCATGAAGCTCTGGCAAAAGCGCATGACCTCCTCATCGCTCTTGCCCTTGGGGTCGAAATCACTGCCGCCCTTGGCCCCGCCCATGGGCAGGGTGGTGAGGCTGTTTTTCAGAATCTGCTCGAAGCCCAGGAACTTCAGGATGGAGAGGTTCACCGTGGGGTGGAACCGAAGACCGCCCTTGTAGGGGCCGATGGAGGAGTTGAACTGGACCCGGTAGCCCCGGTTCACCTGGACTTTCCCCTGGTCGTCCACCCAGGGCACCCGGAAGGTGATGACCCGCTCGGGCTCCACGAAGGTCTCCACAATCCCCTTCTTCTCATACTCAGGATGCCGGTCGATGATCTGGTCCAGGCTCTCCAGAAACTCCAGCACCGCCTGGTGGAACTCCTTCTGGTCCGGGTCCCGGGTGACCACCTGGGAGTAAACCCGCTGTAAATATTCGCTCTTCAACATAAAACCGCCCCTTTGTCCGGCCCTGTCCGCCGTCTTGTAGAATGCCCGCGGCAAGGGAGAATATTCCATTTTCTGGGAGCTTTGGCGTAAAAACAGGCCGGGAAATTTCCTGTCTATAGAATATAGGAAAAGCGGGGGTCCGCACAAGAAATAAATTTCCTAAAATGCGGGGGAATTTTTGTGCCCATTTAAAGCGATTATCACAAAAAAGCCCCGGCGGAGGCCCGCCGGGGCTTTCGGTCACAGGTAGAAGCGGTGGCAGCCGATGGTCTGGCGGTAGGTGCGGCTGGAGTCGATCCAGCTTCCCTGGGACAGGGCCGGGGCGAAGAAGTAAAGGGCGTCCCCGGCGGTGTTCTCCCCGGACAGGGCCCGCCGGGCCGCCTCCCGGGAAAGCTCCGTGGGCTCGCTTCGCACCGTGCCGTTGGCCACGGGCTCGAACTGCACGCCGTGTTCATCGTCAAAAATGACCTCCGGGACGCTGTCGGGGAAGTCCCCGCTGGCCACCCGGTTCAAAACCACGTTGCCCACGGCGATCTGTCCCTCCAGGACCTCGCCGCCGCTCTCGGCGTGGATGATGCGGGAGAGCCAGTAGTAATCCATGGCGTCGTGCGCCGCGCCGGGGGAGGTCACCGCCGCGCCCCCCAGCCAGGGGTCCCATCGGACATCCGCGCCCAGGGCCTCCGCCGTGAGGCGCAGGGGCACGTAGGTCTGGCCCTCCACCACGTCTATCACGCAGGGATAGCCGGTTCCGTTGACGGTGAGGAGATTGCCGTCCGGGTCCGCGGAGAGGGACGCGTCCTCAGAAGCGGCCCGGGCGCAGCCTGCAGAGCCGTCCCACCAGACGGACCAGTCCCCCAGGGACTCCAAAAGCTCCCGAAGGGGGACGTACGTGGTCCCCTCTTCCACATAGGCGGAGGCCCCCAAAAACTCGCCGTCTACCTGGAAATTGGCGGGCCGGGCGGCCTGGACGGGGAGGCACAGGGCGGCGGCAGCGAGAAGTCCGACAAAGAATCTTCGTTTCATATCGTTTCCTTTCTTGTGCGGATTTTCAAGTCTGCATTCTTTCGCACCCTTTCAAGATACCGGAAACGCCGCCCCGGGGCAACCCTCAAAATCTGGGGATCGAGGGAGGCGCTGGAAAAAGGAAGGGCCGGGACGTCCCGGCTCCTCCTGTCCTCGCTTATTTCGCCTGGGCCCGCAGGCGGAGCTGCTCCTCCGTGACGGCATAGGCCTGTTCCGCCCAGCGGTCCAGGGGCCGATCCACGGGGAGGGGCTTCCCCCGGCGGGCGTAGATGGCGGCGGCCACCGTCTCCAGCAGCTTGGGGTTCTTCACCAGCAGGGGACCCGTCAGCTGGGAGGCGAAGACGTTCTTCCAGTGGAAGCCCTCCGGGCCCCGCTCCTTCCCGTTGCCAAAGCCCAGGTCCAGCCCGGTCAGCAGCGGCGTCTCCACGCCGGTGACCACGCCGCACTTGTTCATGAAGCCCACCACCGCCTCGGGGTACAGGTCCGTATGGCCGTACACATCCCCCACGATGCGCCGCTTGCCGTGCTCCGTGGTGAAAGAGGCCAGCCCCAAGCCCTCATAGGCGCTTCCGTCCGCCTCCTTCACGGTCTTGCCGATAAGGTCCATGGCCGTCCCGGCGAAGAGCATGGCGGCGCAGTCCCCGGCGGCGGCCTTCAGCGGCTGCGCGTAACGGGCGAAGTCCTCCATAGCGGCCCTGGCGGCCCGCTCGGTGCCCGCGCCCATGCAGAAGAAGTCCCCCTTGGCAATGTCCGTCCCGCCGCCGGGGAGGACGGACTCCACGGTGACGTCACAGTCCAGGCGCTCCAGGTAGCGCTTCAACGCCAGCACGTTGGCATAGCTTCCATAAAGGCTCATCAGGTCCGGGTAAAAATGGATGATCCGCACGTCCATGCCTCACCCCTCCTTTTCCACGCGGCTGAGGATCTTGTCCCGGTCGGAGAAGCAGGTAACCACGTAGAGCTCCTCGTCTCCGGCGCTTTTCAGCGCCGCCGCCGCGGCGGCGATGTCCGTCTCCACGGACCAGTTCTCCAGCGCCGTGTAAGAAAACCGCTCCGCCAGGTCGTTGCCGTACCGGCCCGCCAGCACCACCCGCTTCACATGCGGGACGTTCAGCTGGTCGAAATCGACGTCCCACAGCCAGCTGGTCTCGCTGGTGAAATACTTCCGGCTCACCGCGTCCACAATGACCAGCACCACGCAGTCCCGCTTTGAGGCGGCGATGTAGCGCAGGTTCGTATCGTAGGCGATGGAGTTTTCGTGCTTGCTGGTCAGCAGGGTCCCGTGGCGGGCCCCCAGGCGGAAGGTCTGCATCCGGCCGTTTTTCAGCAAATAATTGCCCAGGACGGCGGCGGCGGTATCGCCGGACACGCCGCACTCCCGGCACGCGGAGTAAGCCGCCAGGATGTTGTAGATGTTGTAAATGCTGCGGAAGGCCAGGGCGATTTCCACGCCGCCGTCAATGGTCACCACGGCCTTTTCCAAATCCACCGCCGTGACGGCGTAGTCCGCGGCGGGCTTTTTATGGCCGCATTTCGTACAGCGGAAGGCCCCGATGTGGTTGTAATGCACGTAGTCATACTCCATGGGGGCATGGCACACCGGGCAATAGGCCCCGTCGTGATAGGCCCCCGTGGGAGCGTCCGCGGAGATGGAGCACTTGTCCAGGCCAAACCACTTGACCGCTTCCCGCCCCCGGGCAAAGCAGGAGGACAGGGGGTCGTCGGCATTCAGAATCAGCTTCGTCTCGGGGTGGAGGGCCGGGAGGATCGCGTCATAGACCCACTCCGGGTGCCCGTTCCGGGTGAGCTGGTCCCGGTAGAGGTTGGTGATGACGAATTCCGTGGGGTGGAAAAACTGGAAGGTGCGGGCGGCGTAGCGCTCGTCGGACTCGATGAGCAGCACGTCGGCCCTCACCGCTCCCCCCAGCGTGGCGTGGGTCAGCACCAGGGTGGTCACGCCCTCGATTTGGTTGGAGCCCTCCTCATTGTAGACCACGGTCTTCCCGTCCGCCCGGAGGACGGCGGCGATCATCTCCACCGTGGAGGTCTTTCCGTTGGACCCGGTGACGGCGATGATGTGCCGGGGCAGCTCCACCCTCCGGAGAATGTCCGGGCAGATTTTCAGGGCGAACTTCCCCGGCATGGAGCTCCCCTTGCCGATGAGCTTGCCCACAAAATGCCCCAGCTTGCAGACTATGATGGCAAAAAGCTTTCTCACCGTCTCCTCCTTTCCGCCTCATTGGCCTCCCGCAGCTCCGCGAACGCGCGGATAGGAGCGCCGTCGGCGTCCTCAAACTTCATAGGCAGGGCGAAGAACAGGAAGTCCTTCCGTCCCCGGACCTTTTTCAGGCACAGGTTTTCAATGCTCACCACACTGTCCTTCAAAAGAATGTGGTGGATGGGCAGATGGCTGTCCGACATCCGGTCGATGCTGATGGCGTCGGTGCCCACGCCCTTCAAGCCCCGGGAGACCAGGTATCTCGCCGCCGCCTCGTCGGGGACGGGGAAGGCGTCCTCCAGGAAGCCCTCCGTCCCCCAGCGGCCCTCCCAGCCGGTGTAGAACAGGATGAAGTCCGCGCAGTGGATGGCCTCATAGTTGGCCCGGAGGAACTCCTCCGTGATGACGGGGCCCTCCTGGGACACGTCCAGCACCGTGGCCCGGCCGGAGAACTGGGACATGGGCATATCGTCCAGGGTCCGCCCGTCCTGCAAAAGGTGGGCGGGGGCATCCATGTGGGTGCCGGTGTGGGAGGAGAGGGTCAGCAGGGTCTCCCGGAAGCCGTCCCGGGTGAGGGTGCAGGCGGGAGCCAGGGCGGGGACCGGCGTGCCGGGGAAGATGGGAATCTCCTGGGTGATGGTGTGGGTCATGTCGATCAGCATAGGGCGGCGCTTCCTTTCCGATTCATATTCAGTATGGACGGTTTCCGCGGCCTGAAAACCGCGGCCTTCATTTTTCCAGGTAAATCATCAGGGCGGCGATATCCGCCGGGGAAACTCCGGAGATGCGGGACGCCTGCCCCAGGTCCAGGGGCCGGACCGCCGCCAGCTTCTCCCTGGCCTCCAGCCTGAGGCCCTGGATCGAGCTGTAGTCAATGCCGTCCGGCAGACGGTGGGAGGCCATTTTTTTGAAATCCTCCACCTGGCTTTGCTGGCGGCGGATGTAGCCCTCGTACTTCACGGAGATTTCCACCTGTTCCCGCACGTCCGGGGGCAGGTCCGGCCTTCCCGGGTCGAAGGGAGCCAGCTCGTCATAGTGAATCCGGGGCCGCCGCAGCAGGGCGTCCAGCGGGCTGCCCCCGGCGGCGTCCGCCGTGTCCTTGGAGGCCAGGAAGGCCGACAGTTCCGGCGACGGAGAGGCCCCGGTGCGGGCCAGGCGCTTGATTTCCCGGCTGACCGCGGCGTACTTCTCCTCCACGGCCCGGAGACGTTCCCCGCTCACAAGGCCCGCCTCATAGCCCCGCCTGGTCAGCCGCAGGTCCGCGTTGTCCTGGCGGAGCAGGAGCCGGTATTCGCTCCGGGAGGTCATGATGCGGTAGGGCTCGTTGGTGCCCTTGGTCACCAGGTCGTCGATGAGGGTGCCGATGTAGCTCTCCGCCCGGGAGAGGACGAAGGGGTCCTGCCCCCGGAGCTTCCGCACGGCGTTGACCCCGGCCATGAAGCCCTGGACCGCCGCCTCCTCATAGCCGGAAGAGCCGTTGAACTGCCCCGCGCCGTAAAGCCCGGGGACGGCCTTGACCTCCAGGGAGGCGCTGAGGGCCAGGGGGTCGATGCAGTCGTACTCGATGGCGTAGGCGGGCCGGGTCATCACCGCCCGGCGGAGGCCCGGGACGCTGTGGAGCATCTGGATCTGCACGTCCTCCGGCATGGAGGAGGAGAAGCCCTGGATGTAAAGCTCCTCGGTGTCCAGGCCCATGGGCTCCACGAAGAGCTGGTGGCGGAGCTTGTCTGGAAAGCGGACGATTTTTGTTTCAAAAGAGGGGCAGTACCGGGGCCCCACGCCCTCGATGAGGCCGGAGTACATGGGCGCCCGGTCCAGGTTCTCCCGGACCACCCGTTTTGTCTCCTCCGTGGTCCAGGTGAGCCAGCACACGGCCCGGTTAAAGGGCGGGTCCTTGGTGGAGTAGGAGAAGGGCACGGGCAGCCCGTCTCCGGGCTGGACCTCCATCTCGTCGAAATCCACCGTCGCCGCGTGTACCCGGGGGGGCGTTCCGGTCTTGAAGCGGCGGAGGGGGAGGCCCAGTTTTAAGAGCGAGTCCGTCAGCCTCCCGGCGGCGTGCATACCGTCGGGACCGGAGTCCTCCACCCACTCGCCCACGATGGTCCGGCCCGCGAGGTAGGTCCCCGTGGCCAGGATCACCGCCCGGGCATGGAACGCCGCCCCGGTGGCCAGGACGGCGGCAAAGCCCCCGCCCTCCAGCGGGCGGAGGGCCGCCACTTCCCCCTGGCGGACGGTCAAGCGCTCCTGCCGCTCCAGGGCGCGCTTCATGCGGCCCTGATACTTCCTTCGGTCCGCCTGGGCCCGGAGGGACCAGACGGCGGGGCCCTTGCCCTTGTTCAAAAGGCGGTACTGGATGCAGCACTCGTCGGCGGCTTTTGCCATCTCGCCCCCCAGAGCGTCCAGCTCCCGGACCAGGTGCCCTTTGCCCGTGCCGCCGATGGCGGGGTTGCAGGGCATGTTGCCCACCGCGTCCAGGTTGATGGTGAAGATGATAGTCTCCATTCCCAGGCGGGCGGCGGCCAGGGCGGCTTCGATGCCGGCGTGGCCCGCGCCGATAACGGCGACGTCGAATGTTCCGGCGTGAAATTCCCGCATCGCTTCAGCTCCTGTGGGCGGATCGGTTCTCCGTCCGGCCCATCAGCCAGTCTACGGAGACATCATAATAGTCGGCAATCCGAAGCAGTTTTTCATATCTTGGGTAGCCGCCTAATTCCATGTCCTGATAGCCCCGGAAGGAAATTCCGATTTCCGCCGCCACGGCGGTTTGGGACATGTGCAGCTCTCTTCGCAGCATGCGGACTCTATCAGAAAATTCCATAAATCCCCCTCGATAATACGCGAGTATTTGCGCTGTTATAAAATTATACAAGAATTTGAGCAAACGGAGGCTTTATCATGACAGAGATCCCCCAAATCGTGGAAGGCCTCTATTTCCAGCAAGTCACCATCCCGGACAAAAAGGACTGGCCGGATTATCTCCAGGGGAACCCGGCGGTTATCCGGGGCCTCTATCCCTTTTATTACGGCCTCCGCATGGGCGCGCAGATTTCCAGCGCCCTGCGGGAAATACCGTTCATCCCCGGCGCAGAGTGACCACCGCCACCTCCGGACGGTTGAACAGCCGGAAGCTGGGCCCCGTGTTCCCCAGGCCCCGGGTGACGAACAGCGTGGACCCGTTTTTCTCATACAGCCCCGCCGTATAGCTGGGAAACAGCGACCGGTCCGTGGACACCAGCCCGTCGGTGAAGGGCAGGCGGATTACGCCGCCGTGGCCGTGGCCGGAGAGCACCAGGTCCGCTCCCAGGAGGCTGTACTGCTCCGGGAAATGGTCGTTCCGGTGGGCCAGCAGCATCCAAAAAGCGTTTTCTCCATAGGCGGCGCGGACTTCCTCCGCCACCGCCTCCGGGGACTTCTGGTCCGCGTAGCCGTTGGGATCGTCGATTCCCGCCAGCACCGCCGTGTCCCCGTTCCGCTCCAGGGCCAAAAACTCGTTGGACAGCACCGTCACGCCCCGGGCCTCCAGGGCCTTTTTCAGCTCGGGCACGTCCCCCACGGCCCATTCGTGGTTTCCGGTGACGTAGTAGGTGGGGGCGATGCCCGCCAGGCCCGCCGCCGTCTCTTCCGCGTAGCCCTCCGGCACATCACGGAAGGCGTCCAGCAGATCCCCCACCAAAAAGATATATTCCGGCTCCTGGGCCTTCACGGCCTCCAGGAGCTTCCCGTTTTTCCCGCCGAACCAGGTGGAGTGCAGATCCCCCAGCACCACGGCCCGGCAGCCGTCGAAGCCCGGGGGCAGGTCCCGGAGGACGGCGCTGAAGGAGGACACCTGCAAAGCCGTGTTGTCCCAGCGGACATAGAGTCCTGTCAGCGCCGCGAAAACCAGCAGAAACAGCAGTCCCCGCCCCCGCCGCCGACGTGGTTTGGAACGCCTCTCCATAGACACCTCCGTGCCGTCAAACGGCGATGTTGCCTTGATTTTTTAAGTATAGCACAGGGAGTATTTCCCTGGCGAGAGGAAAAATACACAAAGAAGGGCAGAGGGATACAGAAAACTTCGTTCGCCCCGCCGCAAAAAGGACGACCTTAGGGCGGGGTGACGAAACCTGTCGGGGAGAAATGTGAAATTTTTATGAAATACAGAAAATTCCACTTGCGTTATGTTGACCGGTGTGGTATAGTACTTTACAGATATTTCAAGAGAGGAGATTACAGATATGAGAATTTTTGCACAAGCGCTGCCTGACGATTTGGACGACATGATCTTTCTGGATGAGCCTTGGACTCACAGCGATCGCTGAAAACCGGAAGCCACGCCGTCGGCGTGGATTTTTCTTTTTCCGCGAATCGGGCCCCCCGCGCCCGTTGACGATATGACGGTCCCCGGAAAACGGCGACCGCAGCCTCTATCATATTGCCTCGCACTGAGACCCCTTGCAAGAAAGACCACCGCGAACGGAACCCACGACGGGTTCCGTTCATTTTATTGGAGTTTTTCCGCCTGCCGGGAGCCTTCCCCGGCCTGCCGCCAGATGCTGCGGCGGGCCGGGGCGCTTTTTTCCGCCGGGTGCCAAATGATGTATGAACACGTCAAAAAAAGCGTCGAAAAATCGTGGTTTTTTTGAAAAATTTTCATGGCGTTTTGCCGCCGGATATGATACATTTGAACTAGGCCTTGTTTGAAAAGTGGCAAAACGCCGTCTTTGGGCATCTTTTTCCGCCAGGACTGCGTTGATTTGACTTGAAATCCGTCAGGATTCCCGCGTCAAATCGCCTTGCCTGGCAAAAAAATCTGCCCCAATCCGGCATTCCGCCAATTTTCAAACAAGGCCTAGGAAAAGGTTGCGGACAGCCGCTTTCCGGAGAGCCGGAGCAGCCAGTCCGATGAAAGGGGGACGGCGTTATGCGGAAGACCATAGCCGTGATGCTCTTCGCGCTGTTGCTGGCGGGCTGTGCCGCGCCCGCGGGGGAAGCGCCCGCCTCCTCTTCAACGGCTTCCGCCGTCCGGGCCGCGTCCGCGCCGGAGGTGGAAAATATGAGCTCCTCCATGGTGGAGTCCTCCGCCCGGCCCTTACCGGAGGAGGAAGTCCTGGCGGCCTATGAGCGGGCCGAACGGATCTACGGCTGGTTTGACCTGGCCCCCCTGCCCTCCTCCGGCCAGCCCTCCTCCGTAAACGGCAGGACCTACTACCCGGTCGACATGGAGGGCATCGTGGAATTGGAGGATTTGCGGACCTATCTGCGGGGCGTGTTCTCCCAGGAGCTGACGGACCGCCTGCTGAGCGGAGAGGCCGCCCGGATCTCATACCAGGACGTAAACGGCATTCTCTGCGTCTGCGGCGAGAGCCGGGAGCACAACGCCGGAAAGGGCCGGATTCGCGTGGAGGCGGAACAGCTGGAGGAAACGCTCTATTCCGTTAACGTGATGGTGGAGCTCTTGGGCGAGGACGGCGAAACCGTCGTGGGGCTGGAAAGCTGGTCGTTTCCTTACGCTTTCGTAAACGACCGCTGGGTCTTCACGGATTTCCGGCTGGTCTATTAATTCCATAAAAGCAGAAAAACGCGCGCCCCTTGGACAAATTACGGTCCAAGGGGCGCTTTTCGTAAAGCGGTGCGTGGGCCAAAGCCGCCCCGCCCGGAGGCGAGCGCAAAAAACTACGCAAATTTTTCTTTCTTTGCGTAACATTTTGAAATTCCACTGCGGATGGCTAAGCAGATTGTTATGAAAATATCAAAATTTGCGCTATCAAATCAGCAATTTTACGAAAATTTTCCTGGATACTAAAGCAATATGCCCATATTTACCAGGTTATTTTTGTCTAATTGTAAGAAATACAACGTTTGCGTAAGAAAAAGTGAATTAATCTCTTGAAAAAATGTTCGTATATGTTACAATAAGGCTACCCACTTAAGGGCTGCAAAACCAAAAGGAGGAGAGAAATTGATGGAAAACTTGTTTTGGATCGGTTTTATAGGCGCGCTGGTCGCCGGACTTTTTGCCGTTATGCAGGCAAAAAAAGTGCTTTCCTACTCAGAAGGCAGCGAAAAAATGCGTAAAATCGCGGCAAACATCCGCTCCGGCGCAAACGCTTACCTAAAGCAGCAGTACACCACGGTGTTTAAGGTCTTCATCGTGGTCTTCGTCATTCTTCTGGTCATCGCCTTCGCCACCGGAGGCAAGATGCTCTCCAAGTTCACTCCCTTCGCCTTCGTCACCGGCGGCATCTTCTCCATGCTGGCGGGCTTCATCGGCATGAAGATCGCCACCAACTCCAACGCCCGCACCGCGCAGGCCGCCTCCGAGAGCCTGAACAAGGGCCTGCGGGTGGCCTTCTCCTCCGGCTCCGTTATGGGCTTCACCGTGGTGGGCCTGGGCATGCTGGACATTACCATGTGGTTCTTCCTGCTGCGCTACGCTTTTGGCATCAACGACCCCGTCGCCCTGGGCAACATCATGGTTATGAACGGCATGGGCGCGTCCTTCATGGCCCTCTTCGCCCGTGTGGGCGGCGGCATCTACACCAAGGCCGCCGACGTGGGCGCGGACCTGGTGGGCAAAGTCGAGGCGGGCATCCCCGAGGACGACCCCCGGAACCCCGCCACCATCGCCGACAATGTGGGCGACAACGTGGGCGACGTGGCCGGAATGGGCGCGGACCTCTACGAGTCCTATGTGGGCTCCATCCTGGCCACCTTCGCCCTGGGCGCCGTGGGCGGCTACGGCTGGAACGGCATGCTGCTCCCCGTGGCCCTGGCGGTCTGCGGCATCATCTGCTCCATCTTCGGCTCCTTCCTGGTAAAGACCAAGGAGAACGCCACCCAGGAGTCCCTGCTGAAGAGCCTCCGCACCGGCACCTACACCGCCGCCGTGCTGGCGGCCGTGCTGGCGGCCCCCCTGACCTACTGGATTCTTGGCAGCTGGGGCGTGTACATCGCCATCCTCTGCGGCCTCATCGGCGGCTGCGCCATCGGCTACTTCACCGAGTACTACACCTCCGATACCTATAAGCCCACCCAGGAGCTGGCGGCGGCCTCCGAGACCGGCTCCGCCACCATCATCATCGGCGGCGTCTCCCTGGGCCTGAAATCCACCATGACCTCCATCATCATCGTGGCCGTGGCCGTGCTGGTGAGCTACTTCGCCGCCGGCGGCACCGTTCAGATCGTGGACGGCGCGGGCCACTTCACCGCCGCCTTCAACCGTGGGCTCTACGGCATCGGCATCGCGGGCGTGGGCATGCTCTCCACCCTGGGCATCACCCTGGCGACGGACGCCTACGGCCCCGTGGCCGACAACGCCGGCGGCATCGCGGAAATGAGCGGCCTGCCGGAGACTGTCCGCCAGCGGACCGACGCCCTGGACTCCCTGGGCAACACCACCGCCGCCACCGGCAAGGGCTTCGCCATCGGCTCCGCCTCCCTCACCGCCCTGGCCCTGCTGGTCAGCTATGTCAACATCGTCCAGGACAACACCGACGAGATCCTGAACTTCACCCTCACCAGTCCCACCGTCCTGGTCGGCCTCTTCATCGGCGCCATGCTGACCTTCGTCTTCACCGCCGAGACCATGAACGCCGTGCAGAAGGCGGCCCAATCCATCGTGGTGGAGGTCCGCCGCCAGTTCAAGGAAATCCCCGGCATCATGGAGTACAAGGCCGAGCCGGACTACGCCTCCTGCGTGGGCCTGTGCACCAAGGGCGCGCTCCATGAGATGGTGACCCCCGCCGTGCTGGCCATTGTGGTGCCCATCATCACGGGCTTGATTCTCGGGCCCACCGGCGTTGTGGGGCTGCTTGGCGGCGTGTCCGTCTCCGGCTTCGCCATGGCCGTGTTCATGTCCAACGCCGGCGGCGCCTGGGACAACGCGAAAAAGTACATTGAAACCGGGCATCACGGCGGCAAGGGCTCCGACCAGCACAAGGCGGCGGTGGTGGGCGACACCGTGGGCGACCCCTTCAAGGATACCTCCGGTCCCTCCCTGAACATCCTCATCAAGCTGTGCTCCACCGTGTCCATCGTGTTCTCCGGCCTGATCCTGGCCTTCAACCTCATGAGTTTCCTGTAATTGCTTTGCTTCCTTCCTTTTCCTTTTAACGGGGCAAGGGCCCTCCGCTTACCGCGGAGGGCCCTTGCCCCATTCTCATGCCTCCGGTTCCTCCGGGTCCAGCAGGCGCATCATAGAGACCTCGTAGGCCGTCCGCTCCTCCGTGTCCCCGGATTCCAGGGCCTTGTGGTATGTACGGCTCTGGACCCGCCCCTCCAGGGCCAGGGGGTCCCCCACCCGGAGGCGGCTGGCCTTCACCGCCAGCTGGCCCCAGGCGATAACCGGCAGATAGTCCGCCCGGCCATAGCGCCGGGGCACCGCCAGCATCAGATCGCAGATGCTCCGGCCCAAGGGGGTCCGGCGGAAAATGGGGGGCTTGCACAGCGCGCCGGAGAGGGTGATCTGATTCTGGGGCTCGTCCAGTCCCGGCTGGAGCTCCTGGGCGTAGACCGTCAGCACCAGGCGGCTGCCCACGCCGCTGCGGTTGTTGAAGGAGCGGAGCTGGCCCCGGACGCGGAGGAGCCGTCCCTCCGCCGCCTGGGCGGCCAGGCCACCGGGCAGCAGCACCGGCAGCAGGTCCACCTGGCCGCTGAGCCGGGGGACCTGGAGATATAAGCGGTAGAACTGCGCCCCGTGGTTTTCGTGGGACCACTCCGGCTCCCCCAGGGCCAGGCCCTCCAGCAGCACTTCATTCTTTGTCGTCATGTTGTCCACCTCTCGGTCGTGATACCGCATTGTATGAGGAGGAGGAGACGGATAGAACCGAAAAAAGAGGCGCGGCTTTCAGCCGCGCCTCTTTCGATGCATTGGTCAGATTTTAATGAGCTCGTACTTCCGGGACCCAAGCCCCAGCTTTTCCGCGTGCTCCAGGCAGGACTGCCAGTGGGTATCCGGGTGGGCCGCCTGGAAGACGTCGCCGCAGTTACAGTCGAAGCCCTCGTCAAACAGCACGGAGCCCGGCAGCGGGGGCTGGGCCACCACCGCGTCGGCGCAGGCCTGGTCCAGGGCCACGGGGTCGAAGGAGGCGAACATGCCCACGTCTGCGGCGATGGGCACGTCGTTCTCCCCGTGGCAGTCGCAGTTGGGGGAGATGTCCAGCACCAGGGAGACGTGGAAGCAAGGACGCCCGTCCACCACGGCCTTGGTGTACTCGGCGATTTTCTTGTTCAGGATGGTGGGGGCCTCGTCATAGAGACAGTCGATGGCGTCCTTGGGGCAGACCGCCAGGCACCGGCCGCAGCCTACGCACTTGTCCATGTCGATGGAGGCCTTGCCGTCCGGCCCGAACTGGGGCGCGCCGTGGGCGCAGATTTTGGCGCAGGCCTTGCAGCCGATGCACTTCTTTTCCTTCACAAAGGGCTTGCCGGAGTTGTGCTGCTCCATCTTCCCCGCCCGGGAGCCGCAGCCCATGCCGATGTTTTTCAGGGCTCCGCCCATGCCCGCCTGCTCGTGGCCCTTGAAGTGGGTAAGGCTGACGAACACGTCCGCGTCCATGACGGCCCGGCCGATTTTGGCCTCCTTCACGTACTCGCCGCCTTCCACGGGAACCAGCACCTCGTCGGTGCCCTTCAGCCCGTCGGCAATAACCACATGGCAGCCGGTGGCGTAAGGGTGGAAGCCGTTGACATAGGCGGACTCCAGGTGGTCCAGGGCGTTCTTCCGCCCGCCCACGTACAACGTGTTGCAGTCCGTCAGGAAGGGCTTGCCCCCCTGGGACTTGATGAGATCCGCCACGGCCCGGGCCCAGTTGGGCCGGAGGTAGGCCAGGTTTCCCGGCTCGCCGAAGTGCATCTTGATGGCGACGAATTTGTCCTCCATATCAATCTCGCCGAACCCGGCGGTCATCATCAGCCGGGCCAGCTTCTGGGGCAGGTTCTCCCGCCAGCTGGGGCAGCGGAAATCTGCGAAATAAACCTTAGAAGTCTCAGACATGATGGTCGTTCTCCTTTTCCGTGTGGTTTGCGTGATTGTTTGGCACACAGTGTATCACATGGAGTACGGTCCATGTCAAGCCCTTTCCGGTATTTGGGGCGGGAATGTAAAAAAACCGTTTTGGCGGTTGTATTCACCGGCCGCTTGTGCTAAACTATAACGGACTATAATAAGATGAAAATAATACCATTGCTGGAGGATATCGCATGAAGATCGTCGTACTGGCCGGGGGCCTCTCCACCGAGCGGGCCGTCTCCCTGGTGACGGGCACCGGCATCTGCCGCAGCCTGCGGGAGCGGGGCCACCGGGCCATTTTAGTCGATTTGTTCCTGGGGGTGGAGGAGGTCCCGGAGGACCCGGAAGCCCTCTTTGACGCGGAGGACGGCCTGTGCCCCGACGCGAAAATTGAGAGCACGGCCCCGGATCTGGAGGCCGTCCGGCGGAGCCGGAAGGACCAGAGCCCCCAGGTGTTCGGCCCCCATGTGCTGGAGCTCTGCCGCCGGGCGGACATTGTGTTTCTGGGCCTCCATGGCCAGGACGGGGAGGACGGAAGGGTCCAGGCGGCCCTGGAGCTGCTGGGGGTGCCCTACACCGGGTCCGGGTATCTGGCCTCGGGCGTGGCCATGGACAAGGCGGTGGCAAAGCGGGTCATGGTGGCCGAGGGCATTCCCACGCCGAAGTGGGGCATGCTGGAATACGGGCCGGAGGACGCCTGCCGCCTGGCCCGGGAGCTGCCCATGCCCTGCGTCATCAAATGCACCACCGGCGGGTCCTCTTTGGGGGTTTTCCTGCCGGAGGACCGGGCCGAGCTGCAGGACGCGCTGATGAACGTCCGGCAGTTCGGCGGAGAAATCCTCTGGGAGGAACGGATCTATGGCCGGGAGCTGACGGTGGCGGTGCTGGGGGACCGGGCCCTGCCCGCCGTGGAGACCACCCCCGCCGGGAAGGACTTCGACTACGCCGCCAAGTACCAAAAGGGCGGCGCCAGGGAGGTCTGCCCCGCCCCCCTGACGGAGGCGGAGGCCGCCGCCGCCGGGGAGCTGGCCCTCCGGGCCCACAAGGCCCTGGGCCTTCAGGTGTACTCCCGGACGGACATGATTCTGGACAAGGACGGAAAGCTCTGGTGCCTGGAGGCCAACTCCCTGCCTGGGATGACCCCCACCAGCTTCGTGCCCCAGGAGGCCGCCGCCGTGGGCATGAGCTACGCGGAGCTGTGCGAGGAGATCGTGCGGCTTTCCCTCCATATCAAGCGCCGCTGATACATCAATTATAAAGAGAAAGCGCGCCCCTCGGGGCGCGGGGAGGACGATGGAATGGAGCCCATGACTGCCCGCCAGATTGCCGGCGCCGTAGACGGCGTATGGCTGAACCCCGGAGAGAACGCCCCCGCCGTTACCGCGGTCTGCACCGACAGCCGCAGGCCGGAGCCGGGCTGCCTCTTCCTCCCCTGGGTGGGAACACGGTTCGACGGACACGATTTTATCGACGCGGCCCTGGACGCCGGCGCGGCGGGATGCCTCTGCGCCCGCGTACCGGAAAAGCTCCGGGAGGACAAATTTTACATCCAGGTCCCGGACACCCGGCTGGCCCTCAAGGCCCTGGCCTCCGCCTACCGGGACCAGTTTTCCATCCCGGTGATTCAAGTCACCGGCAGCGTGGGGAAAACCACCACCAAGGAGATGATCGCCGCCGTCCTGGGGGCGAAGCTCAAAGTCTGGAAGACCCCGGAGAATTACAACAACGACGTGGGAACCCCCCTCGCCCTGCTGGGCCTGACGCGGGAGCACGAGGCGGCGGTTATCGAAACCGGCATGAACCACTTTGGGGAAATCGAATACCTTACGGAGATGGTGAAGCCGGATATTGCCGTCATCTCCAACGTCGGAGACGCCCACATCGAGTACCTGGGGAGCCGCCAGGGCATCCTGAAGGCCAAGTGCGAGATTTTCTCTCACCTGAAAAAAGACGGCCTGGCCATCCTCAACGGAGACGACGCCCTGCTGGACACCGTGGCGGTCCCCTTCCGGACCATACGCTGCGGCAAGTCGGAGCACTGCCAGGCCCGCATCAGCGAGATTTCCGACCATGGCGTGGAGGGCATCCGCTGCACCATTTCCACGGAAAAGGGCCGGAATTCCTTAAGCATCCCCGCCCCCGGGGAACACATGGCCTACGCCGCCGCCATCGCCGCGGCGGTGGGAGAGGCCCTGGGCCTGAGCCGGGAGGAGATTGCCCGCGGCGCGGCCTCCTATGTCCCGGCGGGAAGCCGCATGCGGGTCCTCCGTCTGCGGTCGCGGCGGATGATTCTGGACGACTGCTACAACGCCAACCCCCAATCCGTGGCGGCGGCCCTGGAAATTCTGGCCCGGACGGACTGCGACAAGCGGGTGGCCGTCTTGGGCGACATGGGAGAGCTGGGAGCCATCGGGAACCGGGCGCACTTCAACATGGGGGCCCTGGCCGCCATGCTGGGCGTCGATCTGGTGTTTGCCGTCGGCAGCGGGGACCTGGCGGGAAAAATCGCCGACGGCGTGGCCCTCAGCGGCGGGTCCGTGCTGTACTTCCCCACGAAGGAGGAAGCCCTGCCGGAGCTCCGGCGGCAGCTGGGGCCGGGGACCATCGTGCTGGTAAAGGCGTCCCACTCCATGAAATTCGGCTGGCTGGTGGACCGCCTGCAAGAAACGCAAACTGGAGAATGAATGACAAAACGCTATGATTGAGATACAGATCAACTCCCTGGTCAAGTCCTTTGAGGTGGGGCACAACGTCCTGGACGGGCTGACCTTTCAGATTGACCAGGGGGAGCGGGTGGGCCTGCTGGGCCGGAACGGCGCGGGCAAAACCACCCTGTTTCGCATATTGACGGGAGAGCTGGACCACGACGAGGGACAGGTTTCCATCGCCGACCGCCACCGGCTGGGGCTCATCTCCCAGATCCCCGTCTACCCGGCGGGGTACACCGTGGAGGACGTGCTCCGCTCCGCCTTCGCCCGGCTGGAAAGCCTGGCAGGGGAGATGGAGGCCCTGGAGGGCCGCATGGCGGCGGGAGAATCGGACCCGGCGCTGCTGCGGCGCTACGGGTCCCTTGCCGAGCGGTTCGAGGTCTTCGGGGGCTATGACACGGACGTGGCGGTGAATAAAATCGCCAACGGCCTTTCCATCTCCCCGGAGCAGCGGGGGCAGCTCTTCGACAGCCTCTCCGGCGGGGAGAAGACCCGGGTGAACCTGGGCCGCCTCATTCTGGAGGACACGGACATCCTGCTTTTGGACGAGCCCACGAACCACCTGGACCTCCACGCCACGGAGTGGCTGGAGGAGTATATCCGGGGCTTCCGGGGCACGGTGCTGGCCATCTCCCACGACCGCTACTTCCTGGACCGGGTGGTCACCCGGGTCATTGAGATTGAGGGCGGCAAAGCGGAGTTCTACAGCGGGAACTACAGCTTTTACGCCGTGGAGAAGGAGCGCCGCTATCAGGAGCGGCTGAAGCAGTACCAGAAGGAACAGGCGAAAATTGAGCAGCTGGAAAAGGCGGCGGAACAGCTCCGGGTCTGGGCCTTCATGGGCATGGACAAGACCTACCGCCGGGCGGTGAACATCGAGCGGCGGATTGAGCGCATGCGCACCACCGCCAAGCCCACCAAGGCAAGGAAGATGGACGCCCGGTTTTCCACCGCCGAGTTCCACGGGGACGAGATGCTGGGCATCCGGAACCTGGCGAAATCCTATGGGGACAAGCACCTGTTTGACAGCATCAGCCTGAAGGTGGAGGGGGGCGAGCGCATCGCCCTCATCGGGGACAACGGCACGGGAAAGTCCACCCTCATCAAGATGATCATGGGGGAGCTGTACCCCGACGACGGGCGCATTAAGCTGGGGCCCCAGGCCAAGCCCGCCTACCTGCCCCAGATCATCCACTTTGACCACCCGGACTGGAATCTGGTGGAGAACATGATGGCCTCGAAACGGGGCCTCTCCGCCCAGAGCGCCCGGAACCGCCTGGCGGCTTACGACTTCCGGGGAGAAGACGTGTTTAAGCCTGTGTCGGTGCTCTCCGGCGGAGAGCAGAGCCGCCTGCGCCTTTGCATGCTGATGGACGGGGAGGTCAACTTCCTCATCCTGGACGAGCCCACCAACCACCTGGACATCGCCTCCAGGGAGTGGATTGAGGAGGCGGTGGAGTCCTACGACGGAACGCTGCTCTTCGTCAGCCACGACCGCTATTTCATCAACCGCTTCGCCACCCGGATCTGGGAGCTGGCGGAGGGGACGATTACAGACTACCCCTGCGGCTTTACCCAGTACCGGCAGATGAAGGCCCAGGAGGAGGCGGCGAAAATCGAGCCGCCGAAGCCCGCTAAGGAAAAAAACGAGCGCCCCGCCCGGGGAAACCGGGCCCAGCAGAACGCCCGGCGCCAGCTGACCATCTGCGAGCGGGACATCGCCAAGGCGGAGGAACAGATCGCCGCCCTGGAAGCCGGCATGGAAGCCGCCGCCTGCGACTATGAAAAGCTGACCGAGCTCACCGCCCAGAGGGAGGCCGCCCAGGGAGAGCTGGACGCCCTCTATGAGCGCTGGGAGCAGCTCAGCGAGGAGGCCGGGGAGGCATGACGGCAAAAAGGCTCCGCCGGATTGGCCGGCTGGCCCTGGCCTGTGCCGGATTGGCGCTGGTGTCGATTCCAAACGGGATGAAATTCACCGGGTACCTCCTTCTGGGCACGCTGGCCATTTGGTATTGCGGGATGTATCTTCACCGCTGGGGGAAACGGTCCCGAAGGGGACAGGCCTGTTACCGCGTTTTTCTCGCGGGCTTGGGCCTTGGCATCGTGTGCCTGGCGGGCATTGAGGCCGCCGTCGTCTTCCGGGGGGAGGCGGACAACTCCGCCATTCCCGTGGACGCGGTCATCGTCCTGGGGGCCGGGGTCAACGGTGAAACGCCGTCCGCGGCCCTGTGGAGCCGCATCCGGGCGGCGGAGGATTATCTGGAAATCCACCCGGACGTGCCGGTGGTCCTCTCCGGGGGGCAGGGAGCCGGGGAGGCCATTTCCGAGGCGGAGGCCATGCGCCGGGCGCTGTGGAAGGAGGACAGGGCGGAAAACACCCGCCTGCTCCTGGAGGAGCGCTCCACCAACACGGCGGAGAATTTCCGGTTTTCCAAGGCCCTGCTGGAGGAGTGGGGGCTGGATACGGGGACGGCCACAATTGCCGTGGTGACCAACGATTTTCACTGCTTCCGGGCCCATATGATTGCCCGGAGGCAGGGCTTGAAGACCATCGACGTCCCGGCGGAGCTGCCTTGGTGGTGGCTCACCGCGAATTACTATTTACGGGAGGCCTTCGCCGTGGTGAAGACGAGCCTGTTTGACTTGAATTAACGGAATTAAAGGAGATGAACGCCAAGTGGCATGGAACAACGTGCTGTGCGTGTACTACTCCCGGACGGGAAACACACGGGCGGCCATGGAGGAAATTGCCAAAACCCTGGGGGCGGAACTGGTGGAACTCCAGGACAGCGTGGACCGAAGCGGCTGGGGCGGGTGGCTCCGGTGCGGCCTGGACGCCATGCGCCGGACTTTGCCGGCCGTGAAGTGCCCCGCCCGCTTTCCCCTGACGGACTACCGCCTGGTCATCGTGGGGTCCCCGGTGTGGGCGGGGCGGTGCAGCTCCGTGGTCCGGAGTTTTTTGAAGGAAAATGGGAAGCATATCCGCAACGCCTCCTATGTGCTGACCCGGGGCTGCGAGGACAAGAACGAGGAGATTTTCGAGCAGATGGACCATTACGTCCCCTGCGGCCACCGGACGGCGGCGTCCCTGCGGAGCGGCTCCGTGGGCTACGCCTTCTGGCTGGAGGAGTTCCTCCGCCAGACCCAGGAATTTTTGCAGACCACGGGCCGGTAGGGTTCCCTCAAAGCGTGCCAAATCATCTTGTTTAGGAGGGGCCCTATGTTGGAAAGATTGAAAGAGCTGGCCCTCCGCCGGGAGAACCTGGAGGCTCAGCTGACGGACCCCGCCGTTTACGGGGACGGGAGAAAGCTGGCGGCGATTCAGCGGGAATTAAAGGAGCTGACGCCGGTGGTGGAGGCCGCCGGGTCCCTGGAGGCGGCGGAGCGCCGCCGGGCGGAGGCGGAAGCCCTGCTCCGGGACCCGGAGCTGAAGGCCCTGGCCCAGGAGGAGCTGTCCGCCGCCAAGGCGGAGGCGGAAGCGCTCCGGGAGGAGCTGAAACGTCTTCTCCTCCCCCGGGACCCCAACGACGGGCGGAACGTCATCCTGGAGCTTCGGGCCGGGGTGGGCGGTGAGGAAGCGGCCCTCTTCGCCGGGGAGCTGCTGCGGATGTACACCATGTACGCCCAGCGCCGGGGCTGGCGGGCGGAGGTCCTCAGCGCCAATGAGACGGAGCTGGGGGGCGTGAAGGAGGCCGTGGTCCTGATGGAGGGGGAGGACGTATTCTCCCGCTTGAAATTTGAAAGCGGCGTCCACCAGGTGAAGCGGGTCCCCGAGACGGAGTCCAGCGGCCGCATCCAGACCAGCACCGCCACCGTGGCCGTGCTGCCGGAGGCGGAGGAGGTGGACGTGGCTGTCGACCCGGGGGATCTCCAGATCGACACCTACCGCTCCTCCGGCGCGGGAGGGCAGCACGTCAACAAGACGGAGTCCGCCATCCGCATCACCCATCTGCCCACAGGGATGGTGGTCACCTGCCAGGACGAGCGGAGCCAGTATAAGAATCGGGACAAGGCCATGCGGGTCCTCCGCTCCCGGCTTTACCAGCGGGAACGGGAGAGCCGGGACGCCGCCGCCGCGTCCGAGCGGAAAAGCCAGGTGGGCGGCGGCTGGCGCAGCGAGAAGGTCCGGACCTACCGCTTCCTCCAGAGCCAGGTGGTGGAGCACCGGATCGGACTGACGGTGTACCGGCTGGACGCGGTGCTGAACGGCGATTTGGATGAAATCATCGACGCTCTGGTTACGGCGGATACGGCGGAGCGGCTGAAAGGCGGCGGGGCGTGAAGCGGGCGGCACGGCGCATGGCCCGGGCGGCGGGCGCGGCGCTGACGGCGGTCCTGGCGGGGCTGGAGGCTTTGCTGGCCTGGTCCTGGCGGCAGGGAACGCTGTATGTATCACGCTATGGAAGAGCGGAAAACCCCTATGCCGCTGAGGACGCGGACATTGCGGGAATCTGCGCCCTGCTGCTTTTGCCGCTGTGCCTGGGGGCCCTGGCGTGGGCGGCGCGCGAGACGGTTTTGTGGTGGAAAACGCGGGCAAAAGCCCGAACGGAGAGATAGAGGCGAACAATATGCAGACGATTTATTATGATTTGCGGGACACGAAGGGACAGCAGAAGGAGATCGAGGACAAGATTTCCGCCGCCGCCAAGATTCTCCGGGAGGGGGGGCTGGTGGGCATTCCCACGGAAACGGTATACGGCCTGGGGGCCGACGGGACCAACCCCGCCGCCGTCCGGCGCATTTTCGAGGTGAAGGGGCGGCCCCAGGACAACCCCCTGATCCTCCACGTCACCGGGGCCCAGTGGCTGCCCCGGTACTGCGCGGACATCCCCCCGGTGGCCTACACCCTGGCGCGGAAGTTCTGGCCGGGGCCGCTGACCATGGTTTTAAAGCGCCAGCCCACGGTCCCTGACGAGACTACGGCGGGCCTGGACACCGTGGGCGTCCGCTGCCCCAACCACCCTGTCACCCTGGCCATTATCCGGGAGGCAGGGATGGCCATCGCCGCCCCCAGCGCCAACACCTCCGGCCGTCCCAGCTGCACCTCGGCCCAGGACGTGCTGGAGGATGTGGGCGGCCGGATCGACATGATCATCGACGGGGGAAGCTGCGCCGTGGGCGTGGAGTCCACCGTGCTGGACCTGACGCAGGAGCCTCCCCGGCTCCTGCGCCCCGGCGGACTGCCGGTGGAGGACATTGAGCGCCTCATCGGACACATCGACGTGGACCGGGCCGTGGCCGCCTCCCTTCGCCCGGACGAGCGCCCCGGAGCGCCGGGCATGAAGTACCGCCACTACGCCCCCAAGGCCCCGGTGACGGTGGTCACCGGCTCCCCCACGAACTCCGCCCGGAAGATCGCGGAACGGGCGGGCCCGGGAAGCGGCGTCATCTGCTTTGACGAATACGCCCATCTCTTTACCCAGCAGGTGGTCCGCACCCTGGGCCCCTGCAGCGACAAGCAGATTCAGGCCCAGCGGGTTTTCGAGGCCCTGCGGAGCTTCGACAGCTGCGAGGTGCAGGAGATTTTCGCCCAGTGCCCGGACAACCGCGGGCTGGGCCTGGCCATCGGCAACCGGCTGAAAAAGGCCGCGGGCTTCCACGTCATCAACGCGGACAGCCAGCGGATCATCCTGGGAGTCACCGGAGGCACCGGCGCGGGAAAAAGCAGCGCCCTCCAAGCCATCCGGGTCCTGGGGGGAAGCGTCATCGACTGCGACGCGGTCTACCACCAGGTGCTGAACGGCAGCGAGGAATTCAAAAACGCCATCAACGTGCGCTTTCCCGGCGTCTTCACCGCCGACGGCCAGCTGGACCGGAAGAAGCTGGGCCAGGAGGTGTTCGCCAAGCGGGACCGGCTGGACCAGCTGAACGCCATCGTCTGCCGCTTTCTCCTGCCGGAGCTGGAGGCCATGGTGGAGGCCGCGGAAGGCCTCTGCGCCTTGGACGCCATCAACCTTTTTGAGAGCGGGCTGGACCGTCTCTGCGACCGCACCGTGGCCGTGACGGCCCCCACGGAGCTGCGGGTGAAGCGCATCATGGCCCGGGACCACATCACGGAACAGTATGCCCGCCTGCGCCTCAACGCCCAGAAGCAGGACGAGTACTACCGGGGCAAATGCGACTGCGAGCTGAACAACGCCACGGAGTCTCCGGAGGAGTTCCGCCGGGACGCCTACCTGTTCTTCGAGCGGCTGGTGGAGGCTGTCCAGGAGGAAAAGCGCCACGGCTGACTTCTTTTCAAAAGGCTATAACGGCCTTTGATTCTGCGCCGCGGGATCTTTTTGAACGTCAGCCGGTGCGGCGGCAACTTTGATCACCCTTTATGGAGGTATTTTGCTATGGAAAAATCGGACTGCAAGGAGCTGAAGAAGCAGCTTCTCTCAACAAAGAAGAACGGCTACGACATCCTCACCGACGACGGCCGGGCGGCCATGGAGGACTACTGTGCCGGCTACAAGCGCTTTTTGGACGTGAGCAAGACGGAACGCCTCTGCGCCGCGGAAACCATCCGCCTGGCGGAGGCCGCGGGCTACCGGCCCTATATGCCGGGAATGGCCGTGAATCCTGGAAACAAGCTCTATGTCTGCAACCGGGGCAAGGCGGTTATGCTGGCCCACATCGGGCAAAAGCCCCTCTCGGAGGGCGTCCAGTTGGCGGCGGCCCACATCGACTCCCCCCGGCTGGACCTGAAGCCCAACCCCCTCTATGAGGACAGCGAGCTGGCCTATTTCAAAACCCACTACTACGGCGGCATCCGTAAGTACCAGTGGGTGACCATCCCCCTGGCCCTCCACGGCGTGGTCATCCGGAAGGACGGGACCAAGGTCACCGTCCGCATCGGCGAGGAGGAGGGGGAGCCCCGGCTGGTCATCACGGACCTTCTGCCCCACCTGGGGGCCGCTCAAAACAAGAAGCCCCTGGCGGAGGCCGTCCCCGGAGAAACGCTGAACCTGCTGCTGGGCAGCGAGCCCATCGGAAACGAGGAGGAGTCCGGCCGGGTAAAGCTGGCCGTCATGAAGCTGCTCCACGAGAAGTACGGCATTGTGGAGGACGACCTCGCTTCCGCCGAGCTGGAGGCCGTCCCGGCGGTAAAGGCCTGCGACATCGGCCTGGACCGCTCCTTGATCGGGGCTTACGGCCACGACGACCGGGTCTGCGCCTACGCCGCCCTCAAGGCTCTTTTGGACCTGGAGGAAACCCCGGTGAAGACCGCCGTGTGCATCCTGGCGGACAAGGAGGAGATTGGCTCCGACGGCGTGACGGGCATGCAGTCCGCCGCCTTCGACACCTTCATCGAAGACCTGTGCGCCGCCCAGGGCGCGGCCCTGCGGACCTGCTTTGCCAAGTCCTTCTGCCTCAGCGCCGACGTGACGGCGGCCTACGACCCCAACTACCCCGACGTGTTCGAGAAGCGGAACGAGTCCCAGCTGAACTACGGCGTGGGCCTGTGCAAGTACACCGGGGCCCGGGGCAAGTCCGGCGCCTCCGACGCGGACGCGGAGACGGTGGCCTATGTCCGGCGGCTCTTTGACCAGGCGGGAGTCATCTGGCAGATTTCGGAGCTTGGCAAGGTGGACGCCGGAGGCGGCGGCACCGTGGCCATGTATATGGCCAACCGGAACATCAGCACTCTGGACGCGGGGGTTCCGGTGCTGAGCATGCACGCCCCCTTCGAGACGGTTTCCAAGCTGGACTGCTACGAAACCTACAAGGGCATGAGGGCCGTTTTCCAGGCAAAGGAATAAGATAAAAACAGGGCTGTGCCAAAAGGCACAGCCCTGTTGATATGCGCACGGTCAGCCCGCTGGCACCTTCGCGTCGACCCGGCAGCTGAGGCGGAGCCCCTCCAGAAGGTCGTAGGTAAAGTTGCCCTCTCCGTTGGTAAAGACCACCCGCCAGGAGAGCACGCCGTCCGTCCGTCCCTCCTCCTGGGAGGCGGCGGTATAATCGGCCCGGGTCTCTTCTCCGGACATATTAGAAAACAGAAATTGGACGGAGTCCCCCACCCAGGGAAGGATGTCGGAAAAAGCCTCGTCCCGCCGGAAGCAGGTGAAGTGGTAGCCCTTTCCGGGGGTCTCCGGGTCCTCGAACCGGACGGTGTAGGCGCAGGCCTGGTACAGGGGGAAGGGCACTTTGACGGTAAACACCGCCTCGTAGGGGGAATAAACGTCCACGGTAACCTCCGCCTCGTACTCGCCCGCGCTGGTAAATTCGCTGCCGTCCAGGCCCAGGGAATGGGCCGTGCCCGTCCCGGTATAGGTCCGCTGGATTCTCTCCTCCGGCTCGGGACCGGCGGGGGCCTGCGGAATTACCTCCTCCGGCAGGGCGGCCTTTTCCCCGCCCTCGTTCAGGCAGCGGTACAGGAAGGTGGCGATCTGTCCCCGGGTGCAGGTCTCGCCGGGGGAGAAGGTGGCCTCGGAGGTGCCGGAGGTGATGCCCCGCTCCACGGCCCAGGCCACGGCTTGGGCATACGGGGCGTTAGGGGCCACGTCGGTAAAGTCCCCGGGGGCGCTGGCTTCAGGAGAACCGGCGTAGCGCCAGAGGAAGCTCATGGCCGCGCCCCGGGTGCAGGGGGCGGAGGGATTGAAGAGGACGGCCCCCCCAGAGGCGGAAACGTCCGCGCTGTCCAAAATGCCCTGCTCTGCGGCCCAGGCAACGGCCTGTGCAAAGGCAGGATTGAGGGATACGGCCTCCAGGGCCTCGGCCTGAGGGGACCCGGCGGCCCGCCAGAGGAAGGTGAGGATCTGCCCCTGGGTGCACAGGGCGTCGGGAGAGAAGGTGTCCTCGGAGGTTCCGGTGGTAATGCCCCGCTCCACGGCCCAGGCGATGGGCGCGGCATAGTACAGCCCCTCGTCCACGTCGGAGAAAGCGGCGGCGCCGCCTGTCAGCAGGGCCAGGGCCAGGAAGAAAGCGGCCAGCGTCTTTTTCATATGCGCGCACCTCGTTTCGTTTCAAAGTTTGGGCCCAAAAGGCTCAAGCTCTATTGTAAGATATTTTCCCCGCCCTTGCAAGCCCAAACCACAATTTGTATGTTACATCTTTGTTACAAACACAAGACTTGCTAATGAA
>Ga0137310_100029_pt1 | contig 78975 bp, 80 predicted proteins | sample NAcewiD2O_June_2_FD_97183 | JGI IMG/M metagenome (GOLD analysis project Ga0137310, IMG submission 97183) | Mouse cecal microbial communities from Vienna, Austria - N-Acetylglucosamine amended D2O_June | ecosystem: Host-associated > Mammals > Digestive system > Large intestine > Cecum | place...
CCCACGATCTTTCCGTTCTGCAAAATAGGGCTGCCGCTCATCCCCTGCACAATGCCGCCGGTGGCGTCCAGCAGCCGCGGGTCGGTGACCTTCAGGAGATAATCCCGGCAGTCGTCCTCCCGCTGGGGGAACACCTTCTCAATGCGTACGGCGTATTCCTCCACCCGCTCCCCGGAGATATTGGATAAAATGGTGGCCTCCCCGGGCTCCACCTCTTCCCGGGCCGCCGCCTCCACCGGGGCGCCCTCCACCCAGCCGCTGTCTGCCATCACGCCAAACACGCCTCCGTCGGTGTTGGCGCTGAGCAGGCCCAGGGTGGAATCGGTGTCAAACACCCCATGAAGCTGGCCGGGGTCGCCGGCCCTGCCCTTCTGCACCCCCGCCACGGTGGCGGGCAGGATAGAGCCGCTGTCCAGGGGCATGAGCCTGGCGGTGTCCACGTCGTTGATGCCGTGGCCCAGCGCGCCGAAGGCCCCCGTGTCCGGGCAGTAGAAGGTCACCGTGCCGATGCCCGCCATAGAGTCCCTGATCCAGGCGCCCAGCTTATACGCCCCGTCGGAGGCGCACAGCGCCGCCGTGGCGGTGAGCTGCACCTGCTTGTCGTCCCGGATGGCCCGGATGCTCATGGCCTCCCCCTCCAGCTCCTGGAGCAGGGCGGACACCTCCTCAATGGTGTCCACCTCGGTGGAGTTGATGTGGGTGATGATATCCCCCTCCTTCAGCCCGCAGGCCTTGGCGGGGTTGACGCTGCCCTTTTCGGTGGCAATGTCCGAGGTGCCCACCACCACCACGCCGTCGGAAAAGAGCTTGATGCCCACCGCCCTGCCCACCGGGATCACCGTGGGCGCGCTGGCGTGGGCCGCGCTCACCGCCGGCCACATGGCCAGCACCGCCGCCAGCAGCAGCCCCACAAACCGCGCGGCGGACGCCCCCATACATGGTCTGGCTTCTTCATTCAAATCCATTCACCGCCTTTTCATAACTGGCAGGTGCTCCGGCGGCCGTGGAACATGCTTTCCATGGACGCCGTAACGCCCGCCCTGTTAATATGGCGGCGGGGACGGATTTTCACCGTGGCAATGTCAGGCGGGTTTGACAGGGGAAATTCCGGCGCTGCCGGAACCGCAGGCTCTCCCCGGTTTATGCTGGAACGTTTTGGCCCCTTTGGCGCTTATTGGACAAAATTCGACAAAATACGCGAAAAAAAGCGGGGCGCAGGACAAACATAGTCTGCCCCGCGCGCCGCATACTTTATAGAGAAAAGCGAGGTGCGACTATGGAAAAATCGACCAAAAAACTGCTGCTGTTCTACCTGGCCGCCGCGGCGCTGGGCGCGGCCCTCCACTTTCTCTTCACCTGGCTGCCCAACCCCATAACGGCCCTGGTCGCCCCGGTGCGGGAGAGCGTGTGGGAGCATGTAAAGCTGCTCTACTTTCCCCTGCTTGGGGCGGCGCTGCTGCTGGGCCGGGGCGGGGGCGGCATGGGCCGCACCCCCTGGCTGCTGAGCCTTTCGGCCGCCTGCGCCATTCTGCTGGGGGTGGGGTACCTGTACCACATCACCCTGCGGGGGGAGAGCCTGTACGTGGACCTGGCGCTCTATTTCACCCTGCTGGCGGTGGGCTTTCTTCTGCCACGGGCGCTGTGGCCCCTGTGCGAGTGGCCGGGGACGGACAAGGCCGCCCTCCTCCTCACCGCCCTGCTGGGCGGGCTCATCGTGTGGTTCACCTTTTTCCCGCCGGAGACGGCGCTGTTCGCCGACCTGGGGGGCGCGGTGCGCACCTTCCTCACCATCCCGGTATAGCGCGGCGAACTAACGTTTCACGTGAAACGTGCCGCCGGGGCGTCAGCGCACCTGCCCCGACCCCCGCACGACGTATTTGTAGGCGCACAGCTCCGCCAGCCCCATGGGCCCCCGGGCGTGGAGGCGCTGGGTGGATATGCCCATCTCACACCCCAGGCCGAACACACCCCCGTCGGTAAACCTGGTGGAGGCGTTCCAGTACACGGCGGCGGAGTCCACCAGGGCGGTAAAGCGGCGGGCGGCCTCCTCATTGGCGGTGACAATGGCCTCGGAGTGGCCGGTGGAGTGGGCGGCGATGTGGGCGGCGGCCCCATCCACGCCGTCCACCACCTTCACCGCCAAAATGTAGTCCAAAAACTCGGTGTCGAAGTCGTCCGGGCCGGCGGCCCTGCCGGGGATGAGGGCTGCGGCCTCCCCGTCCAGCCGCAGCTCCACCGGGGGCAGGCCCCCGGCCTTCCGGCCGTCCACCAGGCGCTCCTTCAGCCGGGGCAGAAGGGCCCCGGCGATATCCTTGTGCACCAGGCACACCTCGGCCGCGTTACAGACGCTGGGCCGGGAGCATTTGGCGTTTTCCAGAATGTTCAGCGCCATGTCCAAGTCCGCATCCCTGTCCACATACACATGGCAGATGCCGGTGCCCGTTTCGATGACGGGCACCGTGGCGTTATCCACGCACGCCCGGATGAGCCCCGCGCCCCCACGGGGTATGAGCAGGTCCACCAGGCCGGAGGCGGTCATCAGCTCTACAGCGGACTGGCGGGACACGTCGTCCACCAGCCCCAGGGCGTCCTGGGGCAGCCCCGCAGCGGCCAGCCCCTCCCGCAGGGCGGACACAATGACGGCGGCGGAGCGGTGGGCCTCCTTGCCGCAGCGCAGCACGCAGGCCGATCCGGCCTTCAGCGTCAGCGCCGCCGCATCGGAGGTGACGTTAGGGCGGCTCTCATAGATGATGGCCACCACCCCCATGGGGACGGCGGTCTTTTCGATGACAAGGCCGTTGGGCCGCTCCTCCCTTCTGAGCACCGCCCCCACCGGGTCGGGCAGGGCGGCCACCTCCCGCATCCCCTGGGCCATGCCGAAGATCCGCTCCTCGCTGAGGGCCAGCCGGTCCAGCATCACGTTGGACACCGTGCCCTTGGCCTCAATGAGATCCAGGCCGTTGGCGGTGAGGATGGGCTGGGTATGGTCTATCAGCGCGTCCGCCATCGCCAGCAGCGCCCGGTTTTTGGTCCCCGTGTCCGCCAGGGCCATGGCGCCCTTGGCGGCCTTGGCCCGCCGGAGCAGCTCCCGGGTGGTCATTTGCCCTCTCTCCTTCCGATGAAGCGGGTGCCGGTGTGCGCCCCCGCCGTCACGATATCGTATAAAAGCTCCGGCCGCTGGCCGTTGGCGATCACCATGTCGCAGCCGCTGGCCATGGCGATCTCCGCCGCCTTCAGCTTGGTGGCCATCCCCCCGGTGCCCAGGGCGGAGCCGGGGGCGCCTGCCAGCGCCCGCAGCTCGGGGGTGATCTCCCGCACCTCGGGGATGAGGGCGGCGTGGTCGTCCCTGCGGGGGTCGGCGGTGTACAGCCCGTCGATATCGCTGAGCAGGATCAGCAGTTCTGCCCCCACGCACTGGGCCACAATGGCGGACAGGGTATCGTTCTCCCCGATGGTAGTGGCCACCCCCACCTCGTCGGTGGCCACCGCGTCGTTCTCGTTGACCACAGGCAGGGCGTTGAGCTCCAGCAGGCGGCTCACGGCGTTGACGAAGTTCTGCCGCCGGGTGGGGTAGTTCACGTCCTCCGCGGTGAGCAGCAGCTGGGCCACGGTATGGTTATACTGGGCGAACAGCTTGTCGTAGGTGTACATCAGCTCGCACTGGCCCACGGCGGCGGCGGCCTGCTTGGTGGGCATGTCCGCCGGACGGCCGGGCAGGTTGAGCTTGCCCACCCCCATGCCGATGGCCCCGGAGGACACCAGCACCAGCTGGTTCCCCGCGTTTTTCAAATCGGACAGCACCTTCACCAGCTCCTCCACCCGGCGGATGTTCAGCCGCCCGGTGGGGTGGGCCAGGGTGGAGGTGCCTACCTTTACCACAATTCTCATAGCTGTCCCCTCTCAAAGCCTTAAGGAAGCGCTGATTAAATGCGTCTGCGGCGCTTTTCGGATTTTTTCCTCCATAGCTTCGTTGTGATTTCTTGCAATAAACACAATGGTTCCTGCGAAATCCCGCCTCGCCGTGGCGAAAAATCTCCCGCAAATCGCTCCTGCCGATTTAACCAGTCCTTCCTTAATTCTCAATTTTTGGTTTCGGATATTATATCACGCTGACGTAAAAAAGGAAAGCCCGGATTTGGGCTTTCCTTTTCCGCTCAGACAGTCTTAAACAGCTCGGGCTTCGACGCCCTCAGCTCAATAGCCCCGCACTGCGGGCAGACATAGCAGTCCACAACGCACATCGTTTCGCTGTCCCACATGCTCTTTTTCTTTGTGCCGAGCATCATGGACCGGGACATCCCCGTCAGCAGGTCCGCCCCCTCCATCTCTGTACCGCATTTCGCACAGTTCACCGCTCACCCCTCCGTCTCCGCCAGGTATTCCGCCATCTGCCCCAGGGTCCTGGGCGTGCACACGGCGGTGACCTCGATGGTCTCGCCGTAGTCCACCTTCTCCACCCTGGCCTCCCGGTAGAGCTGGTCCAGCAGCCCCCCCTTGCCGTAGGGAAGGCGCAGCTCCACCCGGCGCGCCCCGGCGTCCAGCCGCCGCCCGATGGCGGCCAGCAGCGCGTCCAGCCCCGCCCCGGTTTTTGCCGAGATGGGAACCATATCCTCCCCATGGGGCAGGATATCCCCCACAAATTTGTCGCACTTGTTGAACACCTCCAGCCGGGGTGTCCCGGCGGCCCCCAGCTCCTGGATGAGCCGGTCCACCACCGCCGCCTGCTCCCGCCAGTTGGGGCCGGAGGCGTCGATGACATGGACGAGCAGGTCGGCAAAGGTGAGCTCCTCCAGGGTGGCCTTGAAGGCGTCCACCAGCTGGTGGGGCAGCTTGGAGATGAAACCCACGGTGTCGGAAATCAGCACCGTGCAGGTGTCGGAGATCTCCAGCGTCCGGGTGGTGGTGTCCAGGGTGTCGAAGAGACGGTTGTTGGCGGGGATGCCCGCCCCGGTGAGGGCGTTGAGCAGGGTGGACTTGCCCGCGTTGGTGTAGCCCACAATGGCCACCACCGGCACCTCGTTCTTCTCCCGGCGCTCCCGCTGGGTGGCGCGCACCCGGCGCACATCCTTCAGCTCCTCCTCCAGCTTGGCGATCTTCCGGTGGATGTGCCGCCGGTCGGACTCCAGCTGCGTCTCGCCGGGGCCCCGGGTGCCGATGGCGCCCTCCTGCCGCTCCAGGTGCTTCCACATGCCGGTGAGCCGGGGCAGCAGGTACTTGTACTGGGCCAGCGCCACCTGCAGGCGGCCCTCGCTGGTCCTCGCCCGCTTGGCGAAAATGTCCAGGATGAGGGCGGAGCGGTCCATCACCGTAACCCCCAGCTCCTCGGTGAGCACCCGCTGCTGGGAGGGGGACAGGGGGTTGTCAAATATGACGATATCCGCCCCCAGGCTTCGGACCAGCTCGCGGATCTCCTCCGCCTTGCCCTCCCCCACAAAGGTGCGGGGGTCGGGGGCGGAGCGGTTTTGCAGCACCGTTCCCAGGCAGGTTCCCCCCGCCGTATCCAGCAGGGCGGCCAGCTCGTCCAGCGATTCGTCCGTGGCGTTCTCCTCCCTGCTCAGGCAGGGGGCGTTCAGACCGGCCAGAACGGCGCGGTTTATCTCTTTTACTTCGGTTTTTTCAAACATATAGGGTATTATACCTCATCTTCCAAAAGTTATAGGCGCGTTTCCACCGCCCAGCCTGCGGGTGCTAAAGAGAAAGACCCGCTGCAATCTCTTGCAACGGGTCCTTGAACTGACTGGTTGTTGTGGCTCAGCCCAAACCGAACTTCTTGTTGAAGCGGCTGACGCGTCCGCCGGTATCCACCATCTTCTGCTTGCCGGTGTAGAAGGGGTGACACTTGGAGCAGACTTCCACCTTGATGTCCTTCTTCGTCGAGCCAGTCTCGATCACGTTGCCGCAGGCGCACGTAATGGTGGTCTGCTGATAATTGGGATGGATGCCTTCCTTCATGGGGATTCACCTCTTTCTGTCGCTGCCAAAAGTCCAGGAGCACACTGACTCCTTGTAAACGCAAGCTGTATGATATCACGCCCGGCGGAAAATTGCAAGGACTTTTTTCAAATTCTCCAACCTTTTTCTGTTTTCACAGCTCCACGGCGCGTCCCACACTGAAAAACCAAAGGTACCGGCGCTTGACGGGCACCCCCGCCGCCTGGGACAGCGCCCGGCTGTAGGCGTCCAGCTGCGGCCGGTAGTCCAGCGCCCGGCCCTCCGCGCCGTCCTGGGCCACCCGGTCGGTTTTGAAGTCCAGCACCGTCGCCGTGCCGTCCTCCTCCATAAACCAGCAGTCCACCACCCCCTGGAGCAGCACCTCCTCCCCGGCCCCGGCCTGGGGGTAATACTCCGCCGCAGGCACGAGCAGGGAGAATTTGAACTCCCGCTCCACCCGCTTTGACCGGCGCAGGCGCGCGCCCAGCTCCGAGCGGAAGAAGGCCAGGATGTCCGCCGGGTTGACGGCGTTCCCCTGCCGGGGGGTGATATACTCCCCCTCCACCAGCCGGGTCACCTCGTCGGCGATTTCGGCGAAGCTGCCCGTGCGGCCATAGTCCAGGTACTGCATCACCATATGCAGGGCGGTGCCCCGCTGGGCGGGGGTGAGGGGCCGCTCCCCCTCGAACACCGGGCGGCGCAGCGCCACCTGGGACACCGCGGGCCGCAGGGCGCCGGGGGACAGCTCTGCGGCGTTTTCCGCCGCCTCTTCGTCCTTCTCCCTGCCCTTGAGCTGGGTCGCGGTGAGCTTAGAGGCGATGGCGGCGCACGCCATATGGGGATAGCGCCAGCCCAGCCGCGCCTCCAGCCCGGCGGGCAGGGCGGCGGCCGGGGCGCGCCCCTCCCCGCCGGGCAGGCCCTGGGGCGTCTCATAATCCCCCCCGGACAGCAGCCGGATATCCCAGCCAAGCCCCTCCTCCGCCGGGGGGGCGGGCCGGGATGCGTCCAGCCCCGCCCACAGCGGCCCGCTGTCCCGCCGGCACAGCACCGGGGCGAGCACCCACTCCGCCATGGCGTGGGCGCAGGCCATCTGCCGGGGGGACGGGGGGCACTGGGCCTGCCCCGCCAGGGAGGCCAGCGCCCCGCCCCGGCCGTTGACGGCGGCAAACAAAATCAGCTTGTGCTCCGCCCGGGTCATGGCCACATACAAAAGCCGCATCTCCTCCGCGCGCAGCTGCCGCCGCAGGCGCAGGGCCACCGCGTCCCGGGCGATGGTGGCGTAGCGCACCCCCCGCTCCCGGTCCACCCGCTTGGGGCCCAGCCCCAGCTCCGGGTGGAACAGGACGGTGGCCTTGCTGTCCGCCTCGTTAAACTGCCGGTCCAGGCCGCACACCAGCACCACCGGGAACTCCAGCCCCTTGGACTTGTGGATGGACAGGATGCGCACCCCTCCCGCCTCCCCCCCGGGCACGGGAACGGAGACGCCGTTTTCCGCCATCCGGCTCAGGTGGAGCAGGAAGGCCATCAGCCCCCGGTGGCCGCCGCTCTCAAAGCGGGCCGCCTCGTCGTACAGCGCCATCAGGTTGGCCCGCCGCCGCTCGCCGTCGGGCATGGCGGCAAACACCGCGGGCACGTCCAGCCTGCCGTATATGTGCCAGAGCAGGCGGTGGCTGCTCTCCTCCGCCGCCAGCTCCCGCAGCCCGGCCAGCAGCTCCAGGAAGTCCATGCAGTCCGCCTCCCCCCGGGCCGCCCCGGCGCTCAGGCAGTCGTACACCGTCCCCTCCCCCGCCGAGCGCAGCCCGGCCAGCCGGTCCGGGGTGAAGCGGAACAGCGGCGAGCGCAGCGCCGCCAGCAGCGCCACGTCCTGCCGGGGGTTGTCCAGCACCTGGAGCAGGGCGATGGCCACCGACACCTCGGTGGTGCCGAAAAACGCCCGCCCCCCCTCCGCCGACCAGGGGATGGACAGCTCCCCCAGGGCGGCGGCGTAGTGGCGCAGCACAGGGCCGGGCGAGCGCAGAAGGATGACGATGTCCTCCGCCCGGACAGGCCGCCCCCCCACGTCCAGGCCGCTGTCCAGCAGCTCCCGGACGCGGCGGGCGACGGCCCGGGCCGCGACCAGATCCTTGTCCGCCCGTTCCTCCCCCTCCCCGCCGGTGAGCGTGGACAGGTCCACGCAGTCCAGCTCCACACAGTACCGGGGGTCAGGGCTCAGATCCGGCCGGCCGGGGCGCAGCGCCTCGTCCTCCCCGTAGTCCAGCTCCCCCGCGGCCCGGGTCATCACGTTTCCAAACACAAAGTTTACGCCGCTGAGCACCTCGGGCCGGGAGCGGAAGTTGTGGGTCAGCAGCACCTTGCGCCCCTGCCCCGGCGCGGCCCGGTCCGCCGGGACAAAGCTGTCCAGCTTGCTCAAAAAGATGCCCGGCTCCGCCAGCCGGAAGCGGTAGATGGACTGCTTCACGTCCCCCACCATAAAGAGGTTCCCCCCCACCGACAGCGCGCCGAAGATGGCGTTCTGCACCGCGTTGGTGTCCTGGTACTCGTCCACCATGATCTCCCGGAACTGCCGCCCCACGTCCACGGCCAGCTGGGAGGGGGAGCCGTCCTCCTCCCGCAGCAGCGCCGCTGTCAGGTGCTCCCCGTCGGCAAAGTCGATGAGACGGCGGCGGCGCTTGAGGCGGGTGAACGCCTGGCCGAAGCCCACCGCCACATCCAGCAGGGCGGTCATGGCGGGGCCCACCGCCCGCAGGTCGTCCATGGCCTGGTCCGCCGTGACGCAAAAGCGCTCCCCCAGCTCGGTGAGCTGGGCCTTGCACCGCTTGCGCAGGGCGGTCATGCGCGCCTTCAGCGCCTCGCAGCACTCCCCCTTCCTGGTCCCCGCCCGGGGGAAGGGGATGGGGAAGCAGGCCGCCGCGCTGTCCCACCCCCGGCCCAGCGCCTGCTCCAGCCCCCCCAGGGCGGCGATGGTGCCCTCCAGGGAGGCGCCGTAGTTTTTCTCCAGCAGCTCGTCGAAATAGATCTCGTCCCGCACCCGCCGCAGCGCGTCCAGCCAGCACCGCGCCAGCTCCCCCGCGTCGGCCAGAAGCTCCCGGCCCCAGGGGGTGTCCTCCGGGCCCATGCCCGGCGGCAGCACGAAATCCCGCTTCCGGTTTGTCAGCCACCCCGCCGGGCCAGCCTGGGCCTGGACCTGCTTGTGGACGTAGAGTACCGCCTCCTCCAGGGTCTGGTCGTCCCGCTCCCCCGCCAGGGCGTCCACCAGGGCGGCAAAGGGAGCGTCATTTGGGATGCTGGCGTACCGCTCCTCCAGCACCTCCTCCAGGGCGCGGCGGCGCAGCTCGTCCCCCTCCGCCTCGTCGCACAGCCGGAAGTCCGGGTCCAGCTGCGCCAGATGGCCCCACTGGCGCAGAAGATCCAGGCAGAAGGCGTCGATGGTGCAGATTTTTGCGTTATATACCAGGGTGGCGCACCGTCTCAGGTGCCGGTTCCCCGGATTTTGGGCCAGCCGGGCGTGGATGGCCCCGGCAACGCGGTCGCGCAGCTCCGCCGCCGCGGCGTTGGTGAAGGTGATGACCAGGAAGCGGTCAATGCTCTCCCCCTGCTCCACATAGCCCATCAGCCGCTCCACCAGCACCCGGGTCTTGCCCGACCCGGCGGCGGCGGACACCAGCAGATCCCCCCCCCGGTTGTCCGCTGCGGCGCGCTGCTCCCTTGTCAGCTCAATGGCCACCGCCATCCTCCTCCCATCTGTCCATCCACTCCCAGAACTGCGCCGCCCGCAGCCCGCGCCGGAACCGCCGCCGGTCCCCGCAGCCCTCCTCGAAGTGGCACGCCGCCTTGTAATCGCACCAGCGGCAGGGGTTTTTGTCCGCCCCCTGCCAATAGGGGTCGGCGTCGATATTGCCCGCCGCCAGCTCCCCGGCGGCGGCGCGAAGCGCGGCGGTGATATATCCGTCCAGAGCCTCCATCTGCGCCGGGGTGACCAGGCTGTCCCCCCCGCCCCGGCCCGTGCCCACGGGCAGGAAGCGGTACTCCCCCGCCGGGCGCTCCATGGCCGAGAGCACGTCCGGATCGTCCAGCACCAGCCCCTGCCGCCGCAGCAGCCGGTCCCTGGCCCTCTGGATCTCCCCGTCGGACATGTCCCGCTCGCCGTCCACCAGCGGCGTGCGGGCAGGTACGTACAGCACCCCGGCGGGGACGGTCTCCTCCGGCCCCAGCAGCCCCTTCCCCTCCCGGCGCAGGGCAAAGAGGTAGAGCAGCATTTGCAGCCCCCGTCCATCCGCCACATCGGCAAAGTCAAAGCTCTTTTTGCCCGTCTTGTAGTCCACCACCCGCACATAGCGCTTCCCCTCGTGGAGCCACTGGTCCACCCGGTCCACATACCCGGTCAGGCGCAGGCGCACCCCCTGCTCCACCTCCACCGGGGGCAGGTCCTTGCCCGGGCCGAAGCCCAGCTCAAAGGCGGCGGGGGTGAAGTCGGATACCGCCAGCTCGGCGCACACGCTCCGGGCCACCGCCAGCGCCGCCCCCTTCATCCGCTGGAAGAGAACGCGAAACCGGGCGGGCTCCCCCTCCAGATTCGACAACACCTCCCGCTCGTAGCGCTCCGCCGCCGCCTGGGACAGCCGCTCCACCGCCCGCACGTCGTCCAGCGGCGCGCCCTCCTCCCTGGCCGCGCGGAGGGTGCGCTCCAGCACATCATGGACAAAGGTGCCATACTCCGCAGCCCGGAAGGCCGCCCGCTGCCGGGGCTTGGCGTCCAGCCCGAAGCGGAGGAAATAACCGAAATGGCAGGAGTTGACCAAATCCAGCTTGGTGGCCGACATGGGGACCACCGGCCCGAACAGGGCGTCCACCACCGGACGGGACAGCCGCCCCCGCCGCCAGCCGGCCGCATCCTGGATGCGCTCCACCCGGTCCGACAGCCCGGGCACCCGCTTCAGCGCCTCCGCCACGGCGGGGCTGCTCCCCGCCAGCTCCAGCGCCGCGTCCGGGGCGGACAGCCGGGCCAGGGGATCGCCCCCGTCCCGCACCGGGGCGTCCGGGAACAGCGCCCCCAGCCGCGCCCACAGGAAGCAGGGGGTCCTTTGATTGTCCCCCTCCCCGGCGGAATAGCTGACGTACAGCCGCTGGGACGGGCGGCAGCAGGTCTCATAGGCAATGGTCATCTCCCGGCGCAGCTTGTCCTCCTGCCGGGGGGCCAGCTCCACCTCCATGGCGGACAGCGCATCCCGGTCCTGGTCGGTAAACAGCCCCGGGGAAACCGCGCAGTCCGGGATAGCGCCGCTGTCCGCCCCCAGCAGGAACAGCGCCTTGACCTCCTTGTGGGCCATGCGGGGGGCATCCCCCACCGTCACCGCGTCCAGCGAGACGGGGATGGCCCCCACATCATACTGGGACAGCACCAGGGAAAACAGCCGGGAGAACTCCTCCAGCTCCAGCTCCGTGTCCCCCAGCAGCAGCGCGCACTGCTCCAGCCCCCCCGCCAGAATGTCCCAGAGCTGGCGGTACTGGGCGGCGGCGGTGCGCTCGCCCCGCCGGTCCAGGCTGTCCGCCCGCTGCCCCAGGCGGGTGGGCAGGTCAATGTCCTCCAGCAGCTGATAGAGGGCCAGCGCCCTCCCCCGGCCGGTCTTGTCCGTCCCCTTCCGCAGGGCTTCCAGGGGCGCGATCACCCTCCGGCGCAGGCCGTCCAGCCAGGCCACAAGGGCCGTGTCCGCCGGGGTGAACTCCCTGCCGTACCCCTCCGGGTGCATGTCCCAGGGCTTCTGCCGCGTCCAGGCCGGCCCTTTCAGGTCCCAGGTGAGGACGTAGTTTTCCAGCAGGTCCCGCTCCTCCTCCGTGATGCCGGTGAGGCCGGTTTTCAGGTAGCGGAACAGCTCCTCATAGGGGTAGTCCGACCCGGCGGCGGCCAGGGCGGAGGTCACCAGGGCCAGCACCGGCTTTTCCAGAACGTCCTCCATGGCGGACAGGAACACCGGCACCCCGTACCGGGCGAAGACGCTCTCCACCAGCTCCCCGTATCCGTCCAGCCGCCGGGCGCACACGGCGATATCCCGGCAGCGGCAGTTCTCCTCCCGCAGCAGGCGGAGGATCTCCGCCGCGCACCACTCCACCTCCTGGCGGGGGCTGGCGGCGGCCACCCGGACCACGGCGCACTCGCCGGCCCAGGCTTGTCCGGGCCCTTCGCCAAACAGGTTTTCCTCCAAAAAAGCCAGGGAAGGGCAGCGTGCCAGCGGCCTGTCCAGGACCTCCTCCCGGACGGGAACGGCGCCGGCCTTCGCCAGCCGGGCCAGACGGCCCGCGCAGCGCAGGGCGGGCTGGAAAATGCCGGACGGGTCGTCCTCCCCGCCGCACACCAGGGCCACCGTCAGCTCCCCCTGGGCCATGAGGGCGGACAGCACCCTCTCCTCCTGGGGGGTGAAGTCGGTGAAGCCATAGACATAGAAGGCCATCCCCGCCCCCCAGCGGGTGCCCTCCAGCTGAACAGCCAGCCGGTCCAGACGGCCCCGGGGGTCGGCCGCGCCCTGGGCCTCCAGCCCCCGGTAAGCGGCGTAGATCAGCCCCAAATCCTTCAGCTTGTCCCCCTGCCGTCCCCCCAGCTCCTCCCCGGCGGCCATGAGGGCCTCCGGCTCCACCCGGTAGGACCGGCACTCGTCCACCGTGGCCAGCAGCCCCGTCAAAAACGCGGGCTTCCGGGAGGGGGCGCGGTAGGTGGTCAGCGCGTCGGCCACCCGGCGCAGCGCGGCGTACATCAGCAGCATCCGCCCCCCCGGGTCCAGCATGGGGGCGGCCCCGCCCCCGGCCGCGTCGGTGAGCCGCCCCGCCAGGCGGGTGAAGGACAGCACCTCGCAGGACATGGACGCCCCGCCCCCCAGAACGGCGCACATGGCCCGCTCGCTCTCGTGGGAAAACTGCTCGGGCACAATGAGCAGACGGCGGCGGGCGTCCGAGCGTCCCATCCGCTCCAGCAGCTCCCCCCGGATATCCCGCCCCGCCCGGGCGCGGAGAAGGTTCAGCATGGCCCCGGCCCCCTTTCGCGGTTTTTTTACATGATACCACACGGGGCCCCGGAAAAAAAGCTGTTGACAATCCTTTCTTCATCTGGTATGATGTTTGGGCAAAAGGAAGCAGGAATGGCGCCGCCGTCCTCACCTTCCGCCGCGGGCGGGAAGGTTAACATGGTGAACCGCGCACGGGAACCGTGCGGGCTTCGTTGTGGACGTGGGTGCCTTTTCGCATCCGCGTATTTATTTTTTGTATGGAGGTGCGTGACCATAGCTAATACGGCTCATCAGATTAACGAAGAGATCCGCGACCGGGAGGTGCGTCTCATCGGCGCCGACGGCGCTCAGCTGGGCGTCATGTCCGCCCGGGAGGCTCAGGCCCGCGCCGACGAGGCCGGGCTGGACCTGGTTAAGATTTCCCCCACCGCCACCCCGCCCGTGTGCAAGCTCATGGACTACGGCAAGTACCGTTTTGAGCAGGCCAAGCGGGAGAAGGAGGCCAAAAAGAACCAGCATGTGGTGGAGATCAAGGAGGTGCGGATGTCCCCCGGCATCGACATCGGCGACTTCAACACCAAGCTGCGCAACGCCCAGAAGTTTTTGGCCGAGGGCAACCGGGTGAAGGTCACCGTCCGTTTCCGGGGCCGTGAGATGGCCCATACCGATATCGGCCGGAAGCTGCTGCTGGACTTCGCCGAGCAGTGCGCGGAGCTTTCCGTGCTGGACAAGGAGCCCAAGCTGGAGGGCCGGCACATGAGCATCTTCCTGTCCGCCAAGAGCAGCAAGCCTAACAAGTAAGGAGCGCTGAGCCGCCGCGGGCGGCGCGGGCAAAGCGCAGCCCGGGCAGGCGCCGGGGACCGCAGGGCGGGACCGGGGCGCGCCCGGACGGATGCCAAGCCCCACGCCGCCAACCGGCGAAGCGTGACACCACTAACTACGAAAAGGAGATAACCGCCATGCCTAAAGTGAAAACCCACAGCGGCGCCAAGAAGCGTTTCAATTTGACCAAGAATGGAAAGGTCAAGCGCGCCCACGCCAACAAGAGCCACCTGCTCAACGGCCACGGCAAAACCCGTAAGCTCAAGCGCGGCCTGCGCAAGGGCGCCTACGCCGACGTGACCAACCAGGCCACCGTCAAGCGCATGATTCCCTATAAATAAGCCAGCGGGGAGCCAAAACCCTTACTTTTACTCATATATTAGGAGGCTGAACAACAATGGCACGTGTTAAGGGCGCAATGATGACGCGCAAGAGAAGGAATAAGATCCTCAAGCTGGCCAAGGGCTACTGGGGCGCCAAGAGCAAGCACTTCAAGATGGCTAACGAGCAGGTGATGAAGTCCCTGCAGTACGCCTACGTGGGCCGCCGGCTGAAGAAGCGCGACTTCCGCCAGCTGTGGATCGCCCGCATCAGCGCCGGGTGCAAGATGAACGGCATGAACTATTCCACCTTCATGCACGGCCTGAAGCTGGCCGGCGTGGAGATCAACCGCAAGATGCTCTCCGAGCTGGCCGTCAACGACAAGGCCGCTTTCACCCAGCTCACCGAGATCGCTAAGGCAAAGCTGGCCTGAGCGCATCGGCAAGAAGAAGCAAAAAGCACCGCCGGCAGCCGCCGGCGGTGCTTTTTGCGCCCCTGCCCCCTGGTCAAAAGCACAAGGGGCTGTTCAAGTCCCGCTTTTTTTGGTATAATGTCTTTTATCCTGTCTAAGGAAGTGAGATACCATGAGCGAAATCCATCTGGCCGCCCAGGTGGTCAACGAAGTGAAAAAGGCCGTGGTGGGCAAGGACGAGATCGTGGTCAAGATTCTCATCGCCATCCTGGCCCGTGGCCACATCCTGCTGGAGGATATCCCCGGCGTGGGCAAGACCACCATTGCCACCGCCTTCTCCAAGGCCCTGGGACTGAGCTGCCGCCGGGTGCAGTTTACCCCCGATGTGATGCCCTCCGACCTCACCGGCTTCTCCCTCTACAACAAGGCCTCCGGGCAGATGGAGTACCAGCCCGGCGCGTTGCTTTGCAACCTGTTCTTGGCCGATGAGCTCAACCGCGCCACCAGCCGCACCCAGTCCGCCCTTCTGGAGGCCATGGAGGAGGGCAGAGTGACGGTGGACGGCGTATCCCACCCCGTCCCCGACCCCTTCCTGGTCATCGCCACCCAGAACCCGGCCGGGGCCTCCGGCACCCAGCTGCTGCCCGACTCCCAGCTGGACCGTTTCGCCCTGCGCCTGAGCTTGGGCTATCCCGAGTCCCGGGACGAGCTGGACCTGCTCCGGCGCAAGCTGCGGGGCAATCCCATGGAGGAGGTGTGCCAGGCCGCCGGAAGCGGCCAGCTGGCCCAGCTGCGCACCCAGGCCGACCGGGTATTCGTCCATGAGGACGTGCTGGACTATATCCTCCGGCTGGTGCGGGCCACCCGCAGCCACCCCCAGCTGGCCCAGGGGGCCAGCCCCCGGGCGGCCATCTCCCTGACGGCGCTGTGCCGCGCATGTGCCTTCCTCCACGGCCGGGACTACGTGGTGCCCGACGACGTGCGCTATATCTGGGCGGACGCCATCGCCCACCGGCTGGTGCTCCCCGCCGGATCCGCCCTCGACCCCCAGCGCACTGTCCAGATCGCCGCGGAGGTGCTCGGCTCGGCGCCGGCCCCCCGCCTCGGGTGAGCGCCATGGCCCTCCGCCGCCTCGTGTACGCCCTGGTGCTGGCCGGGGCGCTGCTGTTCCAGATCACCAACGACAACTACCTGGCCCACTTTCTGCTGGCGGTGTGCGCCGCCCTGCCGCCGCTGTCGCTGGCCATTTCCCTGCGGGGAATGCTGGGCTGCCGCCTGACGCTGTGCGCCGTCCCGGCCGCGCCCGCCCGGGGCGGGGACGGCCGCTGGCAGGTGTCGGTGGACATACCCGGCCTGCTCCCCCTGGCCCGGCTGGCCCTGCGCACCGAGGAGAAAAACCTGCTCACCGGCCACACCCAGCGCCGCCGCCTGTCCATGTCCGGCGTGGCCGGGAAACGGCCGGCGGACCTGTCCGCCCCCACCGGCCATTGCGGGGTGCTGGAGCTCCGGGCGGACAAAATCCGGGTGTACGACTACCTGGGCCTGTTCTCCCGGCACGTGCCCTCCCCTCCCCCCGCCCGGATGCAGTGCAGCCCCATCCCCGCCGACACGCCGCCCCCCCTCCTCCCCGAGGGGCTGGGCCTCCCTGCCTCTTACGGCGCCGTCCGCCGGGGCCCGGGGGAGGATTACGACCTGCGGGACTACCGCCCCGGCGACCCCATGCGGGCGGTGCACTGGAAGCTGTCCTCCAAGTGGGACAAGCTCATCGTGCGGGAGCGGGCGGACGCCGCCCTGCCCCTCCCCCTGCTCACCCTGGACCGCCTGGGCTCCCCTGGGGAGCTGGACCGGCTGCTGGACAAGCTGCTGGGGCTCAGCCGCGCCCTGCTGAGCATACAGCGGCCCCACGCCGTCCTCTGGCTGGAGCGGGACGGCCGGCCCCAGCTCCGCCCCGTCTCCGACGAGAAGGAGCTGCAGGACTGCCTCGCGGCCCTGCTGGGCTCCCCTGCCCCCCGGACGGGCCCAAAGCTGGACAGCCTCCCGGAGCTGCCGCAGCTCTCCGGCGGCGCCTCCTTCCGCATCCACGTGGCCCTGGAGGGGGGTGAGGACGGTGGCTGACCAGGAAAAGCGGCTGTCCCCCCTCGCCCTTCTGGGGGACGGGGCGCTGCTGGCCTGCGCCCTCATGGGGCTGGCCGGCTCGTTTCTGTCGCTGTACGGCGATTGGCAGTCCGTTTCGCCCACTCCGCTGGATCTCTGCGCCTCCCGGACGGGTTTTTTCCTCCTGGCGGCGGGGATTTTCGCCCTGGCGGCGCTGTGCGCCTGGTCCCTGCCCCGGTTCCACGGGCTGGCGTCCGGCGGGCTGGCCGCCCTGCTGGCCGGGATTGCCGCGCTGCGCTGGGAGGGCATGGTCCAGGGCGCGGGGCTCACCCTGCGCACAATCACCCACCTGTTTGCCCGCCGGGTGAGCTGGGGGTGGGCCTTCCAGTACGACCCCGGCCTCTCCCTTCTGAAGGAGGGCGAGGCCGCCGGGCAGTTTCTTCTGCTGGCCCTGGCGGCGCTGGCCCTGGCGCTGGGCTGGGCGGTGGTGCGCGCCCGGCGGTGGTGGATGGTACTGGCTCTCACCCTGCCCCCCCTGCTCCCCGGCCTGCTGGCCGACCTGTACCCCCACTGGCCCCCCTTTATGGCCCTGTGCGCCTGCTGGTGCGCCATGCTGCTCACCGATTTATGCAAGTGGGCCGCCCCCAGCCGCCGGGGGGCCCTCACCCTGGCGGCCCTGTCCGCCGCGGGGCTGACCCTTCTGGCCCTCACCCTGGCCCTGCCCCGGGGGGGCTACACCCGCCCGGACTGGGCCCTGCGGGCGGAGGAGCGGCTCTACGCCACCGGAAACCGCCTGTCTGAGCTCTTCTCCCAGTGGGACGGCCCCTTTCAGTCCACCGTCACCTATATGGGCGACCCCCAGGACGCGGACCTGTCCAGCGCCGGCCCCCTGCGCTACACCGGGCGCACCATGCTGCACTTGGAGAGCGATTACGAGGGACGGCTCTACCTGTGGGGCTCCGCCCTGGGCCGGTATGAGGACGGGCGCTGGAGCGAACTGGGGGAGGCTGTCTACCAGGAATACCTGGACTCCCTGGGGGAGGCGGGGCTGGGAGACGCCCCCTCCCCCCTGCTGTTCCCCTCCATGCATTTAAGCGGCGGCGGGGACGGGGCCACATCCAGCCAGCCCCCAGAGCAGTATGCCGTCACAATCGACACCATTGGCACCTCCGCCGTGTTCTCCCCCTACCATCTGCTGGACCAGGACTGGGCGCAGGCCGGCGTGCTGCCGGTACGGGACAGCTACCTGGCCCACCGCCCCGGACTGCCCGGCTATACTCTGGCCTTCACGCCGCCGGAATCCAGCGTCTCCGACGCGCAGGTGGACATTTTGGAGGAGCAGTGCTACCGCCGCTTTGTGCGGGAGCACTATTTGGACGTGCCGGAAGGTTTGGACAGCTATCTCAGCGAGCTTTACTATGACAACTACCACTACCTGCCGGGCGACGGATTTCCCGGCCCGCTGACCTATGCCTGGCGGATCGGAGACATTCTGGAGCAGCTGTGCCAATATGACCCGTCCGCCCCCGCCGCCCCGGAGGGGACGGACCCGGTGCTCTACTTTCTCAGCGACAGCCGCCGGGGGTACTGTATGCACTACGCCTCCGCCGCCACGCTGATGCTGCGCGCCCTGGGCGTCCCCGCCCGGTATGTCCAGGGCTACACTGTCCAGACCGAGCTTGGGCAGACGGTGCGCGTGCCCGACTACGCCGCCCACGCCTGGGTGGAGGTATATGTGGACGGCTATGGGTGGTACCCCGTGGAGGTCACCCCTGCCGCCGCCCTTGACCGCTCCCCCTTCACCGGGGAGGAGGACGCCCCCAGCCCCACTCTCTCCCCCTCCGCAGCCCCGGACGAGAGCCAGGCCCCCGTCCCCACGCCCTCCCCGAAGCCGGCCCCCACCCAGACCCCCGGCGCCTCCCTCCCGCCCGGGGAAGCCCCGCCCCAGGGCGGTGGCTTCGACGCCGCCCCCCTCATCAAGGCCGCCAAGGCGCTGGCCGCTGCCGCAGGCACCGCGGCGCTGCTCTGGCTGGGCCAGCGGCTGCCCAAGCGCCTCCGGGCCCGGCGGCTGTCCGCCCCCGGCCACAGCCAGGCCGCCCTGTACGCCTACCGCTGCCTGCTGCGGCTGCGCCGCTGGGGCGGGCTGGTGGAGCCACAGGCGGAGGAGCTGGCCCAAAAGGCCCGCTTCAGCCAGCATCCCCTCACCTCGGATGAGGCGGACGTGATGCGCGCCCTGGTGGACGCGCAGCGGGCACGGCTGTGCACCTGCCTCCCCCCTGTCAGGCGCGCCGTCTTCCTCTACCTCTGGGGCAGGCCGCAAACAGGGAAAAATGCGGGAAAATCCCCGGAAAACCGCCCCTGACCCCTTGACAAAACCGGGGTTTCGTGTATACTAAATTAGTCTGCGCCATTATGCGTACGACGGTAACATCCTTGCCTCCGGCGCGTTCGGAGGCCATAAGACCATAAGGAGGTGCAAACACAATGGCAAAAGTAAGTGGAAACTACGAGGTGCTCTACGTCCTCAGCCCCGCCCTGGGTGAGGAGGAGACCGCCGCCCTGGTGGCCCGTTTCAAGGAGCTGGCCGAGGGCCGCGGCTCCGTGTCCGAGGTGGACGAGTGGGGCAAGCGGCGTCTTGCCTACCCCATCAACGACCTGGAGGAAGGCTACTATGTCCTGATGACCTTCTCCGCCGACCCCGCGTTCCCCGCCGAGCTGGACCGTCTGATGCGGATCAATGTGAACGTCATGCGTTCCATCATCGTCAGCAAGGACGCCTGAGGAAGGAGCCGTTATGCTCAATCACATCGTTATCATGGGCCGCCTGGCCCGTGACCCCGAGCTGCGCCACACCCAGTCCGGCACCCCTGTGGCCACCTTCCGCCTGGCGGTGGACCGTGACTTCAAGGACAAAAACACCGGCGAGCGCGCCACCGACTGGATCGACGTGGTGGCCTGGCGCGGCACCGGCGAGTTTGTCAGCCGCTATTTCGCCAAGGGCCGCATGGCCGTGGTAGAAGGACGGCTGCAAATGCGGGACTGGACCGATAAGGACGGCAACCGCCGCACCTCTGCCGAGGTGGTGGCGGACAATGTGTACTTTGCCGACTCCCGCCGGGATGGGGACGGAGACCGGGGCGGCAGCTATGGCGCTGCCCCCGGCTACGGCGGCGGCAGCTATGGCGACCGCGGCGGCTATGGCTCCCGGCCCGCCGTCCCTGCGGCTCCCCCCGCCGATTACGGCGTCCCAACCGGCGGCGACCAGTTCGCCGAGCTGGCTGACGACGACGGCGACCTGCCCTTCTAACGCGGAGGGCCATCTCAACATAAGGAGGTCTGCCAATTATGGCTATGGATAATGCGAAGCCCCGCGGCAACCGCAAGCGCCGCAAGGTGTGCGCGTTCTGCGTTGACAAGGTGGAACAGATCGACTATAAGGACGCCCAGAAGCTCAAGCGCTACCTGTCCGAGCGTTCCAAGATTCTGCCCCGCCGCACCACCGGCACCTGCGCCATGCACCAGCGCCAGCTGACCGACGCCATCAAGCGCGCCCGTCATGTGGCCCTGCTGCCCTACGTCACCGACTGACAGTAAATGGAAGCCCCCGGAGCTGCGCTCCGGGGGCTTTTGGCGTCCGCGCCCAACCCTAAAGAAATCTTCATGATTTTTGAAGAGAACTTTTGTTGCGGTTTTCCATTTAGCCGCTATAATAGGCATAGGCGCTGTTTGAAAATTGACGATGTGCCCGGCGGCAAGGGATTTTTTTCGCCAGACAAGGCGATTTGACGCGGAAATACTTTGTGTATTTCAAGTCAAATCAACGACATATGGCGGAAAAGACCTGTCGTTTGGGCATGTTGGCAATTTTCAAACGAGCCTTAGACAAAAAAACTGCGGAAGGCAGGGGCTTTTATGGAAAACAAACCGCTGAAAATATTTCTCTGGGCGCTGACCGCCGCCATTTTGGGCGGCAGCATGTGGGCGCTGTACGCCACCGGCTTCTTTGAGGCGACGGGTTCCCAGCAGGCGCTGGGGGAATACATCGCCCGGTGCGCCCCCTGGTCCCAGCTGGCCTATTTCGGGGTGCAGCTGGTGTCCGTCGTCGTCGCCCCCATACCCAGCAATATCACCGCCGCGGCGGGGGCCTACCTGTTCGGGTTGTGGCCCGCCTTCCTGCTCACCTGGGGGGCGGTGACATTGGGCTCGGCCGTCGTCTTCGCCCTGGCCCGGGCCCTGGGCCAGCAGTTCGCCAGCCAGTTTGTCAGCGAAAAGCTGTCGGACAAATACCTGGATGTGATCCGCCGGAAGCGGGACGTATTTTTAGCCCTGGCCTTCCTCTTCCCCTTCTTCCCCGACGACCTTTTGTGCATCCTGGCGGGGCTCACCGACATCTCCTTCCGGCGGTTTTTCCTGCTGGCGCTCATCGCCCGGCCCTGGGGGCTGCTGGTGGCCTGCATGGTGGGCAGCGCCACCGTGTCCATCCCCTGGTGGGGGATGGCGCTGCTGGGCACGGGCGGGCTGGCGGTATTTCTGCTGGCCATGAAGTACGGCGACAGGGTGGAGCAGGCGGTCATGGACCGGCTGAAGCGCTGAACTGAAAAAGCGGGCGCCGCGAAACGCGGCGCCCGCTTCCCTTTTGACAGTCCCGCACAGCCTGCGCCCCCAGGCGCAAGCCCGGCACCCATTCCCCCGGCGGCGTGCGCGCAAGTGTGCCCCGCGCCCTTTCCAAAGATTTCAGCCGCCCAGGTACGCCTTTTTCACCGCCTCGTCCCGGAGCAGGTCCGCCCCGGCCCCAGTGGCCACAATCTTGCCCGTCTCCAGCACATAGCCCCGGTCGGCCACGCTGAGGGCCATCTGGGCATTCTGCTCCACCAGCAGGATGGTGACGCCCGCTTTGTGCAGCTGGCGGATGATCTCAAAGATCTGCTCCACCAAAATGGGCGCAAGCCCCATGGAGGGCTCGTCCAGCATCAGCAGCCTGGGGCCGGACATCAGCCCCCGGCCCATGGCCAGCATTTGCTGCTCGCCGCCGGACAGGGTGCCCGCAACCTGCCTGCGGCGCTCCTTCAGCCGGGGAAACTGCTCATACACCCGCTCCAGGCCGGGCTCGATGGCGGAACGGGCCTGGGTGTAGGCCCCCATCTCCAGGTTTTCCTCCACCGTCATCTGCTGGAAGATGCGCCGCCCCTCGGGGACGTGGGCCATACCCAGCTCCACGATCTTGTGGGCGGGGAGGCTGGCCAGGTTCTTTCCCAAAAACTCCACCGAGCCGGTGCGGGAGCGCAGCAGGCCGCACACCGTATTTAAAATGGTGGACTTGCCCGCGCCGTTGGCCCCGATGAGGGTGACCACCTCGCCGTCGTTCACCTCGAAGGACACCCCTTTGATGGCGTGGATGGCGCCGTAATAGACGTTAATATCGTTTACCTTCAGCATATTCGCGTCCCCCTCACTGCTGCTTGCCCAGATAAGCCTCGATGACTGTGGGGTTGGACTGGATCTCCTCCGCCGTCCCCTTGGCAATGATCTGGCCGAAGTTGAGCACACAGATGCCCTCGCAGATGCCCATGACCAGGCTCATGTCGTGCTCAATGAGCATAATGGCGATCTGGAAGGTGTCCCGGATTTTCACGATGTTCTCCATCAGCTCCGCCGTCTCCGACGGGTTCATACCCGCCGCCGGCTCGTCCAGCAGCAGCAGGGACGGATTCGTGGCCAGCGCCCGGACGATCTCCAGCCGCCGCTGGGCGCCGTAGGGCAGGGAGCCGGCCTGGTAATTGGCCATATCCTGCATGTCGAAGATGGACAGCAGCTCCAGCGCCCGCTGGTGGGCGGCCTTCTCCTGCCGCCAGTACCTGGGCAGGCGGAGGATGCCGGACACCATGGAGTACTTCTCCTGGTTGTGCAGGCCGATCTTCACGTTGTCCTCCACAGACAGGTTGTTGAACAGCCGGATATTCTGAAAGGTGCGGGCGATGCCCATGCGGTTGATCTGGGCGGGGTTTTTGCCGTGGGTGTCGATGCCGTCCAGCAGGATGGTGCCCCGGGTGGGCTGGTAGACCTTGGTGAGCAGGTTGAACACGGTGGTCTTGCCCGCGCCGTTGGGGCCGATGAGCCCGGCGATCTCGGTGCGGCCCACGGTGATGTTAAACTCGTTGACGGCGGTGAGCCCGCCGAAGTCGATGCCCAAATGGCTGCACTCCAGAATGGGGGTCTTGCCCAGGTCCCGCTCCGGGATGATGGACACGCTGGGCACAGGCACCATTTTGCCCTTTTCAAACACCTTTTTCTCAGCCATTGTCCGCGGCCCCCTTTCGCTTGGGGAGGATGCGGCCCGCAAGGGCCTTGAGCTGGTCGTTGTTGGTGGCCAGCATCACCAGGATGAGCACCACCGCGTACACCAGCATCCGATAGTCGGCGAACTCCCGCAGCGCCTCGGGCAGAATGTACAGCACAGCTGCGGCGACGATGGAGCCCCACATATTGCCCAGCCCCCCCAGCACCACATAGACCAGCACCAGGATGGAGGTATCGAAGCTGAACTTGCTGGCCGCCAGGTTGGAATAGTTCAGGCCGTACAGCGCCCCGGCCGCCCCCGCCAGGGCGGCAGAGGTGACGAAAGCCATCAGCTTGTACTTGGTGACATTGACGCCCACGCTCTCAGCCGCGATGCGGTTGTCCCGCAGGGCCATGATGGCCCGCCCCGCCCGGCTGCGCACCAGGTTGAGCACAATGACCAGGGTGATCATAATGAGGATAAAGCCCGCAGTGAAGGTGGCGATGGTGGTGGTACCGGTGGCGCCCTGGGCGCCCTTGATGATGGCTATGCCCTCCGGCTCCAGCCCCAGGTCGCTGATGGTCAAGCTGCCGTTGATGTTGAAGGCCATGTGCAGCCCCCGGCTGTCATAGCCCACCAGCAGGCAGTTAATGAGTTCCTTGATAATCTCGCCAAAGGCCAGGGTGACGATGGCCAGATAGTCCCCCCGCAGGCGCAGCACAGGCACGCCCACGATGAACCCCGCCGCCGAGGCAAAGACCGCCCCCACCAGAATCGCCACGGCCAGACGCACCGGGGCGGAGGGGATGGACGCCTGGAGGCTCTGGGCGGCGATGACGCCGGAGAAGGCCCCCACGCTCATAAAGCCCGCATGGCCCAGGGACAGCTCGCCCAAAATGCCCACTGTCAGGTTGAGGGACACCGCCATAACGATATAGGCGCAGATGGGCACCAGCATGCCGGTGAGGAAGCGGTTAAGCAGGCCCAGCCGCCCCAGCAGGGTGACGGCGGCAAAGGCCAGCACCACCCCCAGGTAGGTGGCGAAATCCACCTTGGTGGTCTTTTTCAGCCCCTTGATTTTCTGTGTCAGCTTTTTCATCCCGGCCACCTCACACTTTCTCGGGCACATACTTGCCCAGCAGGCCCGACGGCTTTACCAGCAGCACGATGATGAGTACGGCGAACAGGATGGCGTTGGCCAGCTGGGTGGAGATATACGCCTTGGCCAGCGACTCGATGACCCCCAGCAGGATGCCCCCCAGAAACGCCCCGGGGATGGACCCGATGCCGCCGAACACCGCGGCGGTAAACGCCTTGATGCCGGGCATGGAGCCGGTGGTGGGCATGAGGGAGGTGGTAAAGGAGCACAGCAGCCCCCCCGCCACCGCCGCCAGCGCGGAGCCGATGGCGAAGGTCAGCGAGATGGTGGCGTTGACGTTGATGCCCATCAGCTGCGCCGCCCCCTTGTCCTCCGAGCAGGCCCGCATGGCCTTGCCCAGCTTGGTCCGGCCGGTGAAAAAGGTGAGCAGCACCATGATGACAATACACGCCCCCATGGTGAACAGGGAGATGTAGGAGATGGACAGCTGCCCGCCGAACAGCCGCAGGGTATTGGGCTCCCCCTGGGCGTTGGTGGTGGGGATGAGGGGGGTATACCCCTTGGGGGAGGCCCCCCAGATGAGCTGGGCCGCGTTTTGCAGAAAATAGCTCACGCCGATGGCGGTGATGAGCACCGCCAGGGAGGTGGCCTGCCGCAGGGGTTTGTAGGCCAGCCCCTCAATGACCACGCCCAGCGCCGTACATACCGCCATGGCCAGCACCACCGACAGCCAGCCGGGCAGGCCCAGGTAGGACACGGCGCAGAAGGAGACGTAGCCGCCCACCATGATGACATCGCCATGGGCAAAGTTGAGCATTTTGGCGATGCCGTACACCATGGTGTACCCCAGGGCGATGATGGCGTACACGCTCCCCAGGCTGATTCCGCTGATCAGATAGGAAAGGAATTCCATAGACGCACCTCTCTTTTTCTCACATTGGCCATGTGCCAGAAACGGGGGCGCGGTACACCGTGCCCCCGTCCCCGTCACAGCCTGGAACAGAAGATATGAAGCTGGGCCCACTCAAGGTCAGGGGGTGACGTACACGCCGTCCTTGATGACCACGGCCATGGGGGCCTTGGACACCTCGCCGGTGGACTGCCAGGTCATGCCCTGGCCGGTGAGCCCGTCCACGGAGATGGCGGTCATAGACTTTACCAGCGCCTCGCAGATATCGGCGGCGCTCATGTCGGCGGTGCAGCCCGCGGCCTGGATGGCCTCGTAGATGACATACACCGCGTCATAGCCGTCGGCGGCAAACTGGTTGGGGATCTCGCCGTGGAGCTCCTTATACTTCTTGACGAAGCCCTGGGTGCGCTCATCCTCTGCGTCGGCGGAGAAGGGGGTGAGCAGCATGACGCCCTCGGCCAGCTTGGTGTCAAAGCCGTCCATCCCCAGAATGCCGTCCATGCCGTCCACGCCGAAGAAGGTGGGCGCGTAGTTCATGGCGGCGGCCTGGGCCAGGATCACGGAGGCGGGCTGATAATAGATGGGAAGGAAGAGCACATCCGCCCCGGCGTTCTGCGCCCCCGCCAGCTGGACGGAGAAATCGGTCTGGGTGTCCTTGGTAAAGGTGCCCTGGTAGACGATGCTTATGCCCTTGGCCCCAGCCTCCGCCACGAAGGTGTCCCGAATACCCTGGGAGTAGGCATCGTCGTTGCGGTAGATGACAGCCACCTTGGCCCCGGAGAGGTTCTCAGCGATGTAGTCGGCGGAGCCGGTGCCCTGGTTGGGGTCGGTGAAGCAGACCTGGAACACGTTGTCCTTGCCGCTGATCACGTCCACAGAGGAGCCGGAGGGGGTCAGGGTAAACACCCGGTCCTTGTAGGTCTCGGCGGACACGGCGATGCCGGAGCCGGAGGTGACGCTGCCCACGATGATCTGCGCGCCGTCGTCCAGCAGCTTGTGGTAGGCGTTGACGCCCAGCTCGGGGTCGGCCTGGTCATCCTCGGCCTGAAGCTCAAAGCGAATGGCCCCGCCCAGGGCGTTGATCTCATCCACAGCGATCTGGGCGCCGTTCATGGCAGCCTTGCCGTAGATGGCGTTTTCACCGGTCAGCGGGCCGATACCGCCCAGCTTGAAAGTGCCGCCGGCAGTGCCAGTGGTCTGGCCGCCCTGGTTGTCGTTCTGGACGGGCTGGCTCTCCTGGGCGCCCTGGCTGGGTTCGCCGGAAGCGGGGGCGCCGCCGGGGCTGGTGCAGCCGGCCAGCAGGCCCAGGCACATGGCCCCCGCCATGAGCATGGCCACAAGATTCTTCTTTTTCATTCTGGTTTCCTCCTATATTGAGATATGCCGCAGGTCCTCTAACATCGAAGGGGGCACCACTGCGCCCCCCAGATTGTTGACAATTATATACTTGTTATTTTGATTTGTCAACCGCAAAAAGTGCCAAGGACCGTTGGGGGAGGAACCGCGTTATGTGATATTGTGACGGATATTTGTACTCAGACTACCAATCCCCCATTGGGCGACACCACCTGTCCGGTGAGGAAGGACGCCTCATCAGAGGCCAGAAAGGCAATGGCGGCAGCGGCCTCCTGCGCCGTGCCGATGCGGCCCAGCGGGGTTTCGTCCGCCAGGGCGGCCAGATCCGCCTGGGTGAGGTGGGCGTTCATTTCCGTATCAATCACCCCGGGCGACACACAATTTACCCGGATATTAGAGGGCCCAAGCTCCTTTGCCAGGGCCTTGGTGTAGGCGATGACCGCCCCTTTTGTGGCGGAGTACGCCGCCTCACAGGAGGCCCCCACCTGCCCCCACATGGAGGACACCGTGACAATGGAGCCGCTCTTTCGGGAGAGCATATGGGGCAGGACGGCGCGGCAGCAGTGGTGGACGCCGTCCACGTTGACGGCAAACAACCGCCGCCACTGGTCCTCGTCAATTTGACTGATGAGCCCCACGTGGGAGATGCCTGCGGCGCAAACCAAAATGTCAAGTTGACAAAATTTTTCTAACACATTGTCAACCAGTTCTCCCACCTGGCGGGGGTCTGCCACATCGGTCCGGACCGTCACAGCGGGCACGCCCAGCTTCTGAAGCTCCCGGACCAGCGCCTGGGCCCGGTCCCCGCTTTGATGGAAGGCTACCGCCACCCCCCAGCCCCGCCGGGCAAACAGCCGGGCGGCGGCGGCCCCGATCCCCCGGGAACCGCCGGTAATGAGCGCGTATTTCATAGATCGTCCTCCCTCGCGTTTCCTTAGACGTTTTGCTGATAACCAGTATAACACGTGAAAAAAGCCTTGACAAGCTGGCCCTGTGCCATTATAATGTGTTTGTTCCGCTTTTCAGCTAGGACAGCATAATCGGACGATTAGCTCAGCTGGTATGAGCATCCGCTTGACGTGCGGGAGGTCACAGGTTCGAGTCCTGTATCGTCCACCACAAATCCGCTTGAAACCGTTGGTTTCGGGCGGATTTTTCTTGTTTCAATCACTTTTTCTGTGGTTTCAATTTTTGGTTTTTCGTGTTGACCACATAAATGACCACAGACAGAAAAAATCTGCCCCCGGCTGGGGGCAGTTAGAATGTGGTTGGTTTTAGCCACAGCGGGATCAGCCCTTACTGATTACAGCGTGGTAGATCTTTCCCAGTTCTTTATGATCCCGCTCCATCTTGGCCTTTTTCACGGCGCACAGTAAAAATTACCATCTGTGCTCATCCATTACCCCCTTGATTGCCAAAAGAATACTAAGAAGCACCCGCTTTTCGCATTCGCTACAGTCTGCCATAACAGATGAAAATTGATGATCCATCGCTTTCGACGCATTGTCAAGGCTGTCCATCAACAGCTCGTCCGCGCTGGTACCAAGCGCATTCGCGAGCTGCACAAATTTTGCAAGGCTCAAGCTCCTGTTTCCGTTCTCTATGTAGCTCAGGTGGTTCGGGGTGCAGTCAAGTGCTTCCGACAGTGCCAGTTGTGACAGCCCTATCCGCTTCCGGGCCGCTTTGATCCGCTTTCCCAGTCTAATGTTGTCCAATCCCATGATGAACCTCCTAAAAAGTTTTGAAGATTCCATTATAGGGCAGGATTTTACCAATGCCGATGATCCTAATAGCCTGGCAGTTAATTTCTTTGCGAATTTTGACCAAATCTAAACCAAAAGTTCCTGATATAACAGCCAGTTGTTCGCCTTTTTGCTAAGCTTGGATTATAATAACCAGCAGACAAAAGGTTCTGTTTATGCGATGGAGGCGGCAGATATGGGCGAAATGGAACTTTACAGCAGACTTCACACCTTATCAGGATCGTCCGCACCCTTATTCGTAGGTGATGAGCGTGCACAGGAGCTTGCCCTGCACAAAATTTGGCTTCAGGGCATCCGGCGCGAACGGCCCAGCACGGAAAAGCATTTCAAGATCGGCGTTTACATCCGTTACTTCAATCAGACAAAGCATAGCGACTATCTTTCCTATCATAAGAAACAGTTTCGGGATACCATCGAGCTCTGCCCCGCCTGGGAATTAGTTGGGTTTTATGTAGACGATGGTTCAACGCCGCCCAATATGGAGTCTGCGCCCCAATGGGGGCAGTTGCTCCAAGACTGCATGGAAGGGAAGATAGATCTGATCATCACACAGAAGATATCCAATGTGTCAAAGAAAAGTCATGAGATTACCCTGTGTGCAGAACTACTGGCCCAGCAGGATCCCCCCATCGGCATCTATTTTATCTCGGAAGATATATTCACACTGGCTTCTTACTACTTAGAGGATATGAGGGATATACATTTCCTCCCCGCTCCCAACTGGAAGCCATTAGCCGATGCCACCACCGGGAGGATAACTAATGATTGGTAAAGATAAAGGTGATGAGAAGGATCAAGAGAAAGAAAAAATCCGTAAAAGGATCCACGTTGCTGTGGATCGGGACAACTATGAATATTATCCTGGAGAAAAGCAAACCGACTTCTATGATCATGATACGCCTCAGCGTGTGGCCGTATATGTGCGTGTGTCCACCGACGATATCCGTCAGACAACTTCATACGAACTGCAAAAGAAATATTACGAGGATTTTGTGGTGCGCCATCCAAACTGGACACTGGTAAAGATCTATGCAGATGAAGGCATTTCCGGAACGTCGATGGCCCACAGGGACGCGTTTCAGCAGATGATCCGCGACTGCAAAGCCGGAATGATCGACCTGATCGTCACCAAAAGCGTATCCAGGTTTGCGCGCAACGTGGTACTGTGTGTCGGGATCGCCCGCGATTTGGCAGAGCTGGAGCCGCCAGTGGGCGTGTTTTTTGAGTCAGAGTGTATATTTTCGCTGAATGATGACTCCAAAATGGCGTTTACGTTTCAGGCTGCCATGGCGGAAGAAGAGTCACGGATCAGGAGCCGCAGCATGGAAAGCTCCCTGCGTATGCGGCTGGACAACGGCATCCCGCTCACGCCCAAGCTGCTGGGCTACCGACATGACGGGGACGGCAACCTTGTGGTCAACCTGGATGAGGCCCCCACGGTTAAGCTGGCGTTTTATATGTACCTGTACGGGTACTCCACCCAGCAGATTGCGGACGCGTTTACCGCTTTGGGGCGCAGATCCTATCTTGGAAATACAAAATGGACTTCCGGCGGCATCCTGCAAATATTGCGTAATGAGCGTCACTGCGGCGATGTTTTGACCCGGAAAACATATACGCCGAATTATTTGACCCATCTCGCCAAGAAAAACCGGGGCCAGCGCCCACAGAGCAGATACCTCAACCACCACGAGGCCATTATCTCAAGGGACGATTTCAATGCAGTGCAGCAGATGCTGGACAACGCGAAATATGGCAACCGCTCCATCCTGCCGGAACTTCGGGTCATCGACAGCGGAAAACTGAGAGGGTTTGTTATCATCAACCCCCGCTGGGCGGGTTTTCAAAGCCGGGAGTATTTTGTCGCGGCCCAAAGCGTCATGCCGGAAGATATCCACACAACAGATCCAGGAAGCCCTGCCGATGACAGCCCCCGATCAGAAGCCGGAGGCTTTGACCTGCGCGGCTTTGAGGTCACCCGCTCGGAGTTTCTTGACACCCATCATCGTCCGCGGGTCACTTTTGGGGACAAAAAAATCTGCTTCAGCGCGGAATGCGTCCGTCAAATCGGCGGAACCGGTCACGCCGAGCTTTTGGCAGACCCCATAGGCAAGCGATTTGCCGTCCGGCCCACTGACGCAAAAAATCGAAACGCCGTCCGCATCGCCCGCCCATCTGAAGCTGGTTTCCAGCCACGGGATATTGCGGCATCTGCATTTTCCGATACGCTTTTTGCCCTGTTCGGCTGGGCTCCGACCCACAAATACCAAATCACAGGCGTCCGCTGGAAAAAAGGCGAGGAGCTGGCATACATTTTTGACACAACTGATGCGGAGGCCCTGATCCGCCCGGGCGCGATATCAAATGCGGAAACCCCGCCCTGTGATGCCGCGCTGCAGCCTCTTGCCTCCGCAGGGAAACATATCCGGGCTATCCCAAAAGAGTGGACGACCAGCTTTGGCAAACAATTTTATCTCTATGAGCAAGACACTGCCGCTTTGGGACGCCAAAGTGAAAAGGACTGGAAACTACGGTTGGAAGGGCGTCTTTTTGAGGCGGGAAAGAAGTTGAGCATAACAGGATTTGAGGAATTACAAAGGTTCATCAAGCGGGAGCTGGGGACAATCGAACTACAGGAGGGGCAACCATGAATGAACACGAGGACGAAATATTAGAGTTGGGGGACGATTTTGATTTCGATGGTTTTCAAGTTGTCCGCCGGGAGTTTTTTGCCCATACGACCGAGCCGGCGGTTTCTTTTAACAACTGCAAGTTCTATGTGAACTCGGCCTGTCTGTCCAAGTTCCCGGACACGGATTATGTGCAGGTCCTCATCAACCGGCAGTCGCGGATCATGGCCCTGCGCCCCTGTCAGGAAGGGGACCGGGATTCCTTCGCGTGGTGCGGCCTGTCCAAAGGGAAGCGGAAACCAAAACAGCCTACCTGCAAATTCTTCTTTGCCCAAATGGTTTCTATGATGGGCTGGGATCCGGAATACCGCTACAAGATTTTAGGACGCCGCGCCCATGCGAATGGAGAATGCCTGTTGATTTTCGACCTGACGGCCACAGAGATGTACCAAAGGGTATCTGCCCAAGGGGAAAAAGCCAAAACTTCAAGGATCCCGGTTTTCCCGGAAAACTGGAAGGGTCAATTTGGCCTACCCTTCCGGGAGCACCGCCAGTCTATGCAGATCAACATTTTTGATGGATACGCGGTCTACGCGATTAAGAACAACCAGCCATCTGAGCCAGACGCAGGCAGCCAAGCAGTGCAGGGGGATAACAGCCATGGAGAAGACTGAAAACCGCCTAAACGCCACCATGTCCATTGATACCAAAAGAAGCCGGATACGCATCCATAAAGCCATGCTCCATCAACTCGGCGATCCGCAGTATATCCAGCTCCTGGTCGATCCCCACGGCATGGCCGTTGCTGTGCGGTGCGTGGACACACCCCTTTTCAGCGATGCTGTCCACGCGGTCAGCAAAGAGCGGCTTTGCTCCGATTTCTCCTATGAGATATACAGCCGTTTTTTCGTGGCAAAGCTGAGCTCGCTGATTCCAGCCATGGGGGAAGGACACCTGTACCACATGAGGGGCAGAATAATGCCAACGCAGAGAATGGCGGTGTTCGATTTGAGCACATTAAAAACGGCGGGAAGCTGAGGATATATATGGAAAAACACACTTACACAGAGATCCAGATCGACAAACGGTTACAAGAGTTGGTATACCCGATGGATCGGCAAAGCTTCGCACAGCTGGAAGCGGACATCCTTTCCGGCCGCCGCAGCGAGCCATTGGTCGTCTGGGATGGCTTTCTGCTTGACGGGTTCAGCCAGTACGAGATATATTTGGAACACAGTCTACCGTTCCGTACAAAGGGCATGGAGTTCAACTGCCGGGAATCCGCCGTTGCCTGGATTTGTGCCAGACAGCTCAAGCGAAGCGATATCCCTGACGTGCTGAGAAGGTTTTTAATCGGCATACAATACCGGTCAGAGTCGGCAGCGGTTAAATTGTTTCAAGATGAAAAAGCATGGTTTCAAAACGGGCGCAAACCAATATGTCAGCAAATTGCCACGAGGATCGCAACGGAAAATCACATAGCTTTGGGAGCGGTGAAACGCTTTTCAAGCTTTGCGGCGACTTTGGAAAGCATCCGTCTCAGGGCGCCGAAAGCCGCGGAGGAGATCATGCACGGCAAGGTCAAAATTGCCGATAAGCATTTGCTGCGGCTTTCCAGGCTGGATGACCGTTCTTTTCAGCGGACACTCCGTCAGCTCGGCTCCACACAACGGTTTCCGGCTTCAAGAAACGCGAACCATCAGATCGTCAAAAATTCCGGCGGCGCTTCTGGCCACGTTGTCCTGGCCCCGTCCGTGAAAGATATGCCCGCCTTTGATCCAGATGCCGAAGTCACCGGGCTCACACTGACGATCCCCTCCTGGTCCGGTTCCATTGATAGAACTATCAGCAGGAGCGATCTCAATATCGTTTCGGCGGAGGCAAAGGCACGGCTGGCGTCCGCACTGCTTGACCTTCAAGAAAAAGCATCTGAGATGCTGATGGCGATCGGGGTGGAATAAATGGAAGATTTGCGTGCTTTCGTCCCCAACGTCCACTTTGAGCAGATCCCCATCAAAAACCTGGTCTCTAACCAGGAGTATCAGCGCACCCTCTCCCAGACCCATATTGCCCGGGCCGCAGCCAATTTTGACCTTTATCAGATCAACCCGGTGAAGGTGAGCAGACGGGAAGGGATCAACTACGTTTTTAATGGACAGCATACGGTAGAGATCGTTGCCACAGTATCCGGTTCCCGGGATACGCCAGTCTGGTGCATGATCTATGATGACTTGGTTTATGAGCATGAGGCCGATATTTTTGCCAATCAGATGAAGTTTGTAAAGCGGCTCCAGCCTTATGAAATATTCAAGGCCAACGTGGAAGCGGGAAATGATGTACAGCTGATTATCCAGGGGGTGGTTGAGGCATACGGCCTGAAGGTTGGCTCTAAGCGAACCCCAGGTGTCATCTGCGCCGTTACAACCCTGGAAAACATCTACTTGACCCATGGCTATCACGTTTTGAACCGTGTTATGAGGCTGATCGTCGGCACTTGGGAAGGTGATATCAACTCATTTTCATCCAATATGCTGAATGCTGTAGCGCGTCTTGTCACCGCTTTTGGCGATGATATGAACGACGAGATTTTCAAAGATCGTGTGGGAAATATTTCTGTCAAGCAGCTGATCCGGGCCGCGAAGGATCGGCGTTCCGGTTCGGCAGGTCTTGCTGAAACAATGCTGGCAGAATACAATGGGCGGCGAAAAAATCCGGCAGGAAAACTGTCGGTTAGTAAACTGCGTTCCATGGAATACACATTTTTCCGTAAGAGCGGTGATACACACGCGCCAACGACCGAGGCACAAACCGCTGTAGAAGGCCAAACCCTTTAAGAGGATACTTTTACACTTGGGGCCATTCCTTCCTCACTCCCCTCGCTTTCTTCTGTGTGGCCAGCGCCATGGCCGCTTCCCACTTCCCCTCAGCGGCCAGACGCTTTGCCTCCGCAACCTCCGCTTTCATCTGCCGGATCAGCCCGACCAGCTTTTCCTCACAATCGGTCTTGGTGCTGGCATAGATACTGCGGGAATGCTTTTTGCCATCGGGCCACTTGGGGGAGAATTTTCCTTCCCAGAGATGGTCGTTGATCTGTGTCACACAACCAGTCCCTGGCTTGCGGATTTTGCCTTTGTAGGGCTCAAACGGGGCCTTTGAGGGCGGGGTTTGCGTTTTGGTGGGTAAATCCTCGCCGGGGGCACCCGATGGCTCACACTTGCCGATTCCCCGGTCGATTTTCGCCGCTGCTGTCTGCCGCATGGTGTCGGTAACGTGGGTGTAGACGTTTAGCGTGGTCTTGGCGGAAACGTGCCCGGTGATGGCAGACAGGGTTTTTACGTCCATCCCGTTTTCCAGCGCTGTGGTCACAAAAAGGTGGCGCAGGTCGTGGAAGCGAACCCTTTTACATCCAGCGTGTTCCAGGATGGTCTGGAGGCGTTTCCGAACAGTGGCGGGGTCGAGGGGCGAGTCCTCCTTCGCCGGTGATGGGAACATCCAGCGGGAATCCACCTGTTGGTGGTATTCTTCCAGCACACCCACCAAGGCACGCGGCAGGATGATGGTACGCAGGGTGGCTTTTGTCTTGGGCGCGGACACCACCAGCTCGCCGTTAGCCCGGTAGACCTGGCGCTGGATGCGGAGCGCCCCGGTCTTGAAATCCAGATCGTCCCACTGGAGGGCCAGCACTTCACCACGGCGCAGACCTGTGGCTAATTCCAGAAGGAACAATTCATAGTATCCTTCTTCCCTTGCCTGGATCAAAAATCTCTGCATTTCCTCCCGCGTCAGGATATTCATATCCTTGGCTGTTTGGCTGGGAAGTTTGCAGTCGGCGGCGGGGTTGACACGGATCAGTCCATCCGCTATGGCCCGGTTCAGCGCCGTGAGGCAGCGGGTGTGGCAGGCACGAACCATGCGGTCTGACAGTCCCTCGCCATAAATCTCCGTGCGATTCAGCCGTCCACCTTTCTTCATCTGGACGTAAAATTGCTGGAGATCATTGGCTGTCAGCTCCACCAGCAAGATTTTGCCCAACGCCGGGATGATGTGCCGGTAAATGCTGTTTTCGTAGTCGAGCTGCGATTTGGGCCGGAGCTTGGGTTTGGAGTAGTTCTGATACCAAAAATCCAGCCACTCGCCGAAGGTCATATCGGGCTGGAGCTTCTCTGCAGGCTGTTCAGAACAACTCTTTTTCAAAGTTTTCAGTTTGTCTAAACAGGCTATTTTCGTTTTTGCCAGCACATTTTTGGTGATAGGAAGGCCCTTGTCATCGTAACCCACTACTACCCGGCCCTCCCAGCGGCCATCCTTTCTCAGGTGGACGCTTCCGTCCCCCCGTTTTCTGCGCTTTGCCACGGTTTCAGCTCCTTTCCGAAAATATCTTCCATGAAATTCCCTACGACCGCCGATGCCTGCCGCTGCATATCGCCGGTGACATGGGTATAGGTGTTCAGCGTGAACGCGGCGTCTGTGTGGCCCAGGATGCCGGAGAGCGTTTTCGCATCCACGCCGGAGGCCAAAGCATGGGTGGCAAAAGTGTGTCTCAACCCATGGAACGGGATGTTCTCCATGATCCCGGCTTCACGTAGCAGGGCCTTTAACCGTCGGTATGCCGCATCAGGAGAGATGGGCTGCTCCAGCTTGAACGGATTAGGAAATATCCACTTGCTGGTGGCGGTTTTCTGCCGCTCCCGCAGTAGATTTGCGGTGCTGCCGGGCAACAGAATCTTGCGCTTTCCACGCCCAGTTTTCGTTTCGCCCGTTTCAAACCCGCCATCTGCCTTTCTGTGCAGGGTGCGGCTGATTTGCAGCGTCCCCGCCTCAGTATCGAAGTCTTGCCACTGGAGCCCACAGATCTCACCCCGGCGCAGGCCGGTGGTAAGTTCCGTGTAGAAGAAATCGTGCCAGATGGGGTCAGCTTTGATGGCTTCCATGAACTCGTCCAATTCCCTGTCGGTGAGGACGCGCTTGGCTGGACTATCCGCTCTCGGCAGCGTCAGCCCTTCGGCGGGATTGCGGGGGATGATGTGGGCGCGGACCGCGTCTGCCATCGCCCGGTGGACCATGGTGTGGATGCGGCGGACAGTGCCGGAGGCGAGGGCACGGCCGTGTACTGGGTGCTCCCGCACACGCCCTTCCTTCTTCAGCTTTGTGTACATCCGCTGGATGTCCGCCGCAGTAATCGAATTCATCTTTTTGTTCCCCAGACGAGGGTTGATGTACTGTTCAGCGTACATTCGGTAGCTGTTCATCGTGCTCTCCCGCAAACGTGGGGCGGCGTACTTGTCCAGCCAGCGGTCCAGCACTGGGCCAGGGTCATACGGCTGTCCCCGCACAGCTCCACATCCCGGAAGGTCTCAATATTTTGGTGAAGCTTACCGAGGAGGGCTTTCTGTGTGGGAGCGAGGACATACTGGAAGATGGGATCTCCGCCCTCCTTGTGCCCTACTACGATCCGCCCCTCCCAGCGGCCATCCTCCCGTTTGCGTACCATGCCATCCCCGGACGGCCTGCGTTTTGCCAAGGTTAATCACCTCGTATAATAAGATTTGCAGACGATTTATAGTGAGTCTGCTTAGTTCACTTTGCAATACCAGCAGGCTATGAGATGCCCGTGGTACAATAGCTGTAGGACAGCAGGGTCAAGTTCTCTGTTACCTTGTTGGGCTGGGAAGTCGCTTCAGACGGAGTCTGTTCCCCTGAACCGGAAGTTAGCTGCAAACTCATTAGCTGTTTGCCGGGAGTTGGGCCGCCCTTTCAGCAGTGGGGGCTTTCGCATTGGCCCACCCTGGAATGATTCTGATACGCGAGGTTGCGGATGCTCCGGTGATCACGGGTATCTCAAAGCCTGCTGGCCTAAAAATCCACAATGGGGAGGTGAAATTGTGGAACAACTTTACGTTGGCATTGACGTGAGCAGTACCAAACACGCAGCGTACCTGATGAAACCCGATGGAGACAAGTTTTCCAGCTTCCCAATGCAAAACGACCGCAGCGGTGCTAAAATGATTTCAGAGAAAATCGTGTCGGCGCTCACAAAGCTGGGACTGAAAGACGTGGTGATCGGCATGGAAGCCACCTCGATTTATGGAGATAATCTGGTATACGCACTCCGTGAGGATGGCAATCTGGGCCGGTTCCATCGGAAAATCCATGTACTCAATCCCAAACAGGTCAAAAATTTTAAGAAATCCTATCCGGAGCTGCCCAAGAACGACCCTGTGGACGCCTTTGTGATTGCTGACCAGCTTCGCTTTGGACGTATCGGCAAGGAGGTCTACATGGACGATTACCGCTACAAAGCCCTTCAAACCCTTACCAGAGCCAGATTCTACGCCGTTCAAAACCTCACGCGGGAAAAGGAACGGTTTGCAAACTATCTGTTTTTGAAATGCTCTGGTATCGCACAAAGCAAGGACATCCCCAACACCAGCGCCACCACACTTGCTCTCATGGAGCACTTTGAAACGGTGGACGAGCTGGCCAACGCTGATCTGAACGAACTGACAGCCTTTGTAAACAGGGCTGGGCATGGCAGATTTGCTGACCCGGAGGCTACCGCTAAGCTTGTTCAGGCTGCCGCCAGGGGCTCCTATCGTTTGCCCAAAACCGTGAACGATTCGATCAATCAGGTCATGTCTGCCTCCATTGCGGCCATGCGGGCTCTGGAAAGCCAGATCAGGACGTTGGAGAAAGCCATTGAGAAGCAGTTTGAAATCATCCCAAACACGCTTATATCCATCCCAGGCATCGGCAAGGTCTACTCTGCCGGTATCATCGCCGAGATTGGCGATATACGCCGCTTTGACGGACAAGCTTCCGTTGCCAAGTATGCCGGTCTTGTCTGGACACAACACAAATCCAATGAGTTCGAGGCCGAGGACACTCGCCTAATCAAATCCGGTAACCGCTACCTACGCTACTATCTGCTGGAAGCCGCCAACTCCGTGAGAAGATGCGACTCCGAGTTCCGGCGTTACTACGACCTCAAGTTCAAGGAGGTCAACAAGCACCAGCATAAACGCGCACTCGCTTTAACTGCCAGAAAATTGGTCCGGTTGGTCTTTCGACTGCTGAAGGACAACCGCCTGTATAAACTGCCGGAGGGCTGAGCTACCGCTCTCTACTCTGGCGAACGAGGCCCTGTCTTCATGTTTTCAAAAATTTCGGCAGGCAGGGCTTTGGTTTGTGTTGCCTTTTTATGCCCCAATGTGCTGTTTCCTGGCTGATTTCCCCGAAATTTCCTCTTATTTTCCTCTTGACTTCATACCATTAGACTCCTTCGGGTATCTCGTTTTCATTCGATGCTTACGCAACCTATGTTACAGGAAAAAACCTGGATTGGATAGGGCAGAATTTCATAAAAATGTAAGCGGACCGGCAAAAAAAGTGTGCTGTCCCTCCAATAAGGACAGCACATTTTAAGCTTGGAAGGCTCCCTCAAAGAGGGAGCTGTCAGCCCGCAAGGGCTGACTGAGGGAGTATCTCGCCGACGAACTCCCTCCGTCACGGCTTCGCCGTGCCACCTCCCTCCGAGAGGGAGGCTTTAGCACATCTTGGCCCCGGCGGGGATTTTGTCGTCCAGAATCAGGAGGTTGAGCTGTTCCTCCCCCTTCTCGGTGTGGACGGCGGAGATAAGCATACCGCAGGACTCCTGACCCATCATCTTCCGGGGGGGCAGGTTGACAATGGCCATCAGGGTCTTGCCAATCAGGTCCTCGGGCTTATACCACTTGGCGATGCCGGACAGGATCTGCCGGTCTGTGCCGGTGCCGTCGTCCAGGATGAACCTGAGCAGCTTCTCACTCTTTTTCACCGGCTGGCAGTCCTTCACCTTCACCGCCCGGAAGTCGGACTTGCAGAAGGTGTCGAAGTCCACCTTCTCCTCCAGCTGGGGCTCGATCTCCAGGTCGGGGAGGGCGGCCTTCTTGGCGGCCTCGGCGGCTGCTTCCAGCTCCTCAAGGGCCTTTTCCGCGTCGATGCGGGGGAACAGATTTTCTCCCCGCTGGACGGTGACGGTCTCGGACAGGGCGCCCCACTGTGCCGCGCTGTCCCAGGTGGAGCAGGCCGCGTCCGCGCCGATCTGCCGCAGCACCTCGGCGGCGGAGGTGGGGATGAAGGGGGTGAGCAGGATGGCGGACACCCGCAGGGTTTCCAGGAGGTTGTACATCACATGGGCCAGCCGGGGACCGTTGGCAGTGATATCCTTGGCCAGCACCCAGGGGGCGTTCTCGTCAATATACTTGTTAGCCCGGTCAATCACCTTGAAGATCTCCGCCAGGCCGTTCTGGAAGGCGAAGTGCTCCATTGCGTCCTCGTAGCGGTTCCGGAGGGATGCAGCCAGAGCGATCAGCTCCAGGTCACAGGCGGTGTCCCCCGGCTCGACGCCCACTCCGATGCAGTCGCGTTTGGCGCAGCCCTCTGCAAAATGGAGCTCCTCCTCGATCGGGCCGCAGCCGGCGGGCAGCTGTCCGCCGAAATACTTGCCCACCATGGACACGGTGCGGCTGAGCAGGTTGCCCAGGTCGTTGGCCAGGTCCACGTTGATGGTCTGGATGAGGGCCTCGTTGGAAAAGTTGCCGTCGGAGCCGAAGGGGAAGGTGCGCAGCAGGAAGAAGCGCAGGGCGTCCACCCCGAACATCTCCGCCAGGATATAGGGGTCCACCACGTTGCCCTTGGACTTGGACATCTTGCCCCCGTCCAGCAGCAGCCAGCCGTGTCCAAAGACCTTCCTGGGCAGGGGCTCTCCCAGACTCATGAGCATGGCGGGCCAGATGATGGAGTGGAAGCGGACAATCTCCTTGCCCACAAAGTGGACGTCGGCGGGCCAGAACGTCTCATAGTCGTGGTACTGGTCGTTGCCGTAGCCCAGGGCGGTGATATAGTTGGACAGGGCGTCCACCCACACGTAGACCACATGGCCGGGGTCGAAGTCCACCGGGATGCCCCAGGTGAAGGAGGTGCGGCTGACGCACAGGTCCTCCAGGCCGGGCTTGATGAAGTTGTTCACCATCTCGTTCACCCGGGAGCGGGGCTCCAGAAAGTCGGTGTCCTCCAGCAGGTGCTGGACCTTGTCCGCGTACTTGGACAGCCGGAAGAAGTAGGCCTCCTCCTCCGCGTCCTGGACCTCACGGCCGCAGTCGGGGCACTTGCCGTCCACCAGCTGGCTGTCCGTCCAGAAGGACTCGCAGGGCTTGCAGTACTTGCCCTTATAGGTGCCCTTGTAGATGTCCCCGTTGTCGTACATCTTCCGGAAAATTTTCTGGATGGCAGTCACGTGGTAAACGTCGGTGGTGCGGATAAAGCGGTCGTTGGAAATGTTCATCAGCTTCCACAGGTCCAGGATGCCCCGTGGACCGGTGACGATGTTGTCCACAAACTGCTGGGGGGTGACCCCGGCCTCCCGGGCCTTGTCCTCGATCTTCTGGCCGTGCTCGTCGGTGCCGGTGAGGAACATCACCTCACAGCCGGTGAGCCGCTTGTACCGGGCCATGGCGTCGGTGGCCACGGTGCAGTAGGTGTGGCCGATGTGCAGCTTGTCGCTGGGGTAGTAGATGGGGGTGGTGATATAAAAACGTCTGTTTTCCATAACGGTCTCCCTTTTGTTCATGTTTGTAGGGGCCGCCGCCCTCGGCGGCCCGTGTCCTTACGATATGCAGCGGGGAAATGCGGGCCGGCGAGGGCGCCGGCCCCTACATATTATTACTCCTGTTCTTCCTCCTCCGGGGGAGGCATTCGCTCCGGCCAGGGGCCGGCCAGCAGGGCTCGGGCAAAGCCCAGGGCGGACAGGGAGAAGGCGGCGGTGGCCGCGGCGGTAAACAGGTCGGGGCCGTCAGCCAGGGAGGTGATGCCCAGCGCCACCCCCGTCAGGGCGAAGAACAGGGTGCCCCGGGGGCGGGGCTTGCCGTAGAGGAAGCCGGCCACGCAGTAGTGGGCTAAGGTGAGCAGCAGGGCGGCGAACAGGCCGAAGCCGTACTTCATCAGCACCGGCTCGGTGCCGTGCTTCAGGTGGGCGGAGAAGACCCACACCAGCCCCGCCAGGGCGGGGAAGGAGGACAGAAAGCAGCCCGCGCCGTTCAGCGCCCCCCGGTAGGCCATCCGGCCCAGGAGCAGAACCCCGAAGGCCGCCAGGACGCACAGCACCCCCGCCAGCAGCTGGGTGCCGGGGATGGACAGCTGGTACATGGCCGGGTTGGCCCTCCACAGCCCCAGTCCCTGAAAGCCCTCCCGCACCCCAAGGCCCCCGGCGGCAAACAGCAGAAAGCCGGCGGCGGTCAAAACGGTCATCTGCCCGCTGCCCGGGGAGCCGAAGGCGGGGAGGAAGTCGTCCAGCCCCTCCTTCTTCTTCAAAACCGCCAGCAGGAAGGCCAGGGCCAGCAGGCCGGTGAGGGCCAGCAGGGCCAGGGTGGCGGGCGCGCCGTGGACAAACAGGCCCGTCTCCGGCAGGTAGGCGGAGGCCAGCTGCCACCGCCGCAGGAAAAAACCGGCCGCGCCCCCGGCCACTGCCAGGGCGGGCAGGAAGATATCTTTTCTCATGGTGTCCGTTCCTCTCATTGGGAAGCTTTGTGTTGATAATGGTCTATCATATACCAGATTGCGGGGAAAATCAATCCTTTTTACAGCCGGGATCTTCCGCCGGGGCCGCTCTGCCCCTTTTTGTTCCCGAACAGCAGCCACAGAGCGGCGAACAGCAGGATTACGCCCACAAGGGTACACAGCGCGCTGGCCGTGTCGGAGATCAGGTCGTTGATATCCAGCAGGGAGGCGGCAGCCAGAAACACCAGGTCGCTCCACAGCAGCGCCTGCCCGGCGGGGTTCCAGCGGTTTTTTGCCCGGTTCCGTTCGCCGGCCAGCTTTTCCTGTTCCAGCTGGCGCTTCCGCTCCACAGTAAAGCTGTGCCGGCGCTTGTCGTTTTTCCTGGCCATAGCGGCCTCCTTTCCGTCAATCGGGGACGCTTCGGGTGATGACTGCCCCGCCCACCACCGTGTCCCCGTCGTAGAGCACCACGGTCTGGCCGGGGGTGATGGCCCGCTGGGGGCTGTCAAAGGTGAGGCGGAGGGCGTCCTCCCCCGTCTGCCAGGCGGTGCAGGGCTGTTCCGCCATGCGGTAGCGGATTCTGGCCCGGAGCCGGACGGGGCCGTCCAGCCGGGGGCAGGGGATCAGGTTCAGCCCCGCTCCCTCCAGGGTGCGGGCAAAGAGGCCGGCGTTGTCTGACAGGACCACGGTGTTGTCCCCGGGGCGGACCTCCTTCACATACAGCCTTCCCCGTCCGGAGGACACCCCCAGCCCCCGGCGCTGGCCCACGGTGTATCCGATGATGCCTCTGTGCCGGCCCAGCAGGGTCCCGTCCTCATACAAAAAGGGACCTTCCGGGTAGTCTCTGCCGGTATGTTGGCGGATGAAAGCGCCGTAGTCCCCGTCGGGGATGAAGCAGATGTCCTGACTGTCCCCCTTGTGGGCGTTGGCCAGACCGGCCTGGGCGGCCAGGGCCCGCACCTCCTCCTTGGCCAGCTCCCCCAGGGGGAACAGGGCCCGGGCCAGCTGCTCCTGGGTGAGCATGGCCAGCACATAGCTCTGGTCCTTGTCCGGGCGGGCCGCCTTTTTCAGCAGCCAGCGGCCGGAGCCGGCGTCCAGGTCCAGCCGGGCATAGTGGCCGGTGGCCACCCTGGCCCAGCCCCGCGCCCGGGCCAGCTCCAGCAGGGCGCCGAATTTGATCCTCCGGTTGCACTCCACGCAGGGGTTGGGGGTCCGGCCCATCTCATAGGCCCGGACAAAGGGCTCCACCACCTGCGCCTGAAAGGGGCCGGTCAGGTCAAAGAGGTGGTGGGGGATGTTCAGGGCCCGGGCGGCGGCCCGGGCGTCCTCCGCGCCGTCCTGCCCGCAGGGGGCCAGCCGCAGGGTGACCCCCTCCACCGTGTGCCCCCCCCTTAGCAGCAGCAGGGCGGCGGCAGTGCTGTCTACGCCGCCGCTCATGGCGGCGGCCGTTATTTGCTCCATAAAGACCTCCATAGGCATTTCGCTGAAATTTCATCCAAAGTATACCACATTTTACCCCCGCTGGCAACTTCAAACCCCTGGAAAGAGCGGGGTCCGGGGGTGTAAAAAGTCGTTTATACATCTTGTATTCACGGCTGCGGACAGTGAAAAAACAGCACAATATATAGTGGACAAAGCGGGAGAGGTGTGCTATAATCCAAAATGTGCTTCCGGTGTGGAGGGCTCTCCCCGGGCGGAAGCGCGGTTTTTTTAGCGTCTTTTACCAATGAGAGGAGAACAGGAATGAAGGTTATTAAACGGGACGGAAGCAGCGTAGATTATGACCGCAGCAAAATTGTGATTGCCATTGAGAAGGCCAACGCTGAGGTCCCTGCGGAGGAACGTCTGGATCGGGCGGGGATCGACGCCATCATCGACAGCATCGAGGCCCAGAAGCGCCAGCGCATCCTGGTGGAGGACATCCAGGATCTGGTAGAACAGGGGCTGGTGGAGCGGAACATGTTCCACCTGGCCAAAACCTATATTATTTACCGCTACAACCGGGCCCTGGTCCGGAAGGCCAATACCACCGACGAGTCCATCCTGGCCCTGCTGCGCAACGAGAACAAGGAGCTGGCCGAGGAGAACTCCAACAAGAACACCATGATCGCCGCCACCCAGCGGGACTACATCGCCGGCGAGGTGAGCCGGGACCTGACCCGGCGCATCCTCCTGCCCGAGCACATCTCCAAGGCCCACGACGAGGGGACCATCCACTTCCACGACGCGGACTACTTCGTCCAGCCCATCTTCAACTGCTGCCTGATCAACATCGGGGACATGCTGGAGAACGGGGCCGTGATGAACGGCAAGCTCATTGAGAGCCCCAAGAGCTTTCAGGTGGCCTGCACGGTGGTCACCCAGATCATCGCCTGCGTGGCCTCCAACCAGTACGGCGGCCAGAGCGTGGACCTGCGCCACCTGGGCAGGTATCTGCGGAAAAGCCGGGAGAAATTCAAGGCCCATGTGGCCTATGAGTGCGCCGGCAAGGTGGACGAGGCCACCATGGACCGCCTGGTGGACGACCAGGTGCGCAGCGAGCTGAAAAACGGGGTGCAGACCCTCCAGTATCAGATCAACACCCTGATGACCACCAACGGCCAGTCCCCCTTTGTAACCCTGTTCCTCAACCTTCAGGAGGGCGACCCCTACATTCAGGAGAACGCCATGATTATCGAGGAGGTGCTGCGCCAGCGGCTCCAGGGCATCAAAAACGAGGCGGGCGTCTACATCACCCCCGCCTTCCCCAAGCTGGTCTACGTGCTGGACGAGCACAACTGCCTCAAGGGCGGGGAGTACGACTACCTCACCGAGCTGGCTGTAAAGTGCTCCGCCAAGCGGATGTATCCCGACTATATCTCCGCCAAGAAGATGCGGGAGAACTACCAGGGCAACGTCTTTTCTCCCATGGGCTGCCGGTCCTTCCTGGCCCCCTGGAAGGACGAGAATGGCAACTACAAATTCGAGGGCCGGTTCAACCAGGGGGTGGTCTCCCTCAATCTGCCCCAGATTGGCATTCTGGCCAATGGCGACGAGGAGAAGTTCTGGCAGCTGTTGGAGGAGCGGCTGGACCTGTGCTATGAGGCCATCATGTGCCGGCACAACGCCCTGAAAAAGGTGCGGTCCGACTCCTCCCCCATCCACTGGCAGTACGGGGCCATCGCCCGCCTGCCCAAGGGGGCGTCCATCGAGCCCCTGCTCTACGGCGGCTACTCCTCCATCTCCCTGGGCTACATCGGCCTGTATGAGCTCACCAAGCTGATGAAGGGGGTCAGCCACACCCAGCCGGGCGGTACCGAGTTCGCCCTGGCGGTGATGAACCGACTGCGCAAGGCCTGCGACGACTGGAAGGCCGAAACCAATATCGGCTTCGCCCTCTATGGCACCCCTGCCGAGTCCCTGTGCTACCGCTTTGCCCGCATCGACAAGGAGCGCTTCGGCACCATCCCCGACGTCACCGACAAGGGCTACTACACCAACAGCTACCATGTGGATGTGCGGGAGAAGATCGACGCCTTTGACAAGTTCACCTTCGAGAGCCAGTTCCAGCGTATCTCCACCGGCGGCTGTATCTCCTATGTGGAGATCCCCAACATGCGCCACAACCTGGAGGCTCTGAAGGACGTGGTCCGGTTTATCTACGACAACATCCAGTACGCCGAGTTCAACACCAAGAGCGACTACTGCCAGTGCTGCGGCTTCGACGGGGAGATTGAGATTAACGAGGAGTTTCATTGGGAGTGCCCCGTGTGCCACAACACCGACCAGTCCAAGATGAACGTCACCCGGCGCACCTGCGGCTATTTGGGCGAAAACTTCTGGAATGTGGGCAAAACCAAGGAGATTAAAGCGAGAGTCCTGCATCTGTAAAAATACCGGCGGGCCTCCATCCGGAGGCCCCGATTTTATCACGGGAGAGGATAGGATGGAGCAATACCGCACCTCAGGTATCTTGAATGAGGCCGCCCTCCATGAGATTGAAAAATGTCTGGTGCCTCCACATTCAAAGTGGCTCGCGGGGACATTTGCTGTCCTGTATCTCCTTGTAGCTGTCCTCGCTGTCATAATGAATAACCTTGCGATAATTATTTTTTCTCCCATCTTTATGTTTGTATTCCTGGCACAGCCTGTCTTCATGAAAAAGCGGTTTAGCAAGGTCATCCGCGACCGGATGAAGGAGGTTAACCCATCCGGCTCCTATCAATACGGGAGTTTTTTTACTGCGGATGGCGTAGTCCTGCACAATGAGACCATGCACGGAGAGGTCCTTCTTCAGTATGAGAGCCTGTCTTCGGCGGCCTCTACCCCCAACTTCTTTTTTGTGATGAGTAAATCCCAGCAGTTCTTTCTGGTGTTTAAGAACTGTCTCACCCCGGAACAGCAGGAGAGCTTTCTGCCCTTTTTGAAGGAGAAGTGTCCCAAGCTGAAAATCATGCGCTGAGGAACGGGGTATAAACTGCGCCAACATCAAAAAGGCAGACGCAGCCAGCGGCCTTCGGGCTTATGTTTTGGAAACGGAGAGGATAAAATGGACCAATACCGCACCTCTGGAATATTAGATGAAGCCGCAATTAAGGAAACCGCAAAAATTTATGTCCCCACATGGTATCGCTGGCTGAACAGAATGTTTTGTGTGTTTTGTTTTCTGCTGTTTCTTCTCTCCAGCTTAGTTGGGAAGGATGTTGGCATGTCCTGCTTTTGCCTGGCCTGTGTGGTAATATTCTCCAGCTATCCCACCCTCCTGCGCCGCAAGTACTGGAAGCTGACTATCACCCGTCTGATGGAGCAGGCCGGGATTTCCTCGCTTCGGATGGAGAGCTTTTTTAATGTGGACGGTCTCGTTGTCCACAATCTGGAGACCGACGCCTCCGTCCTGCTTCGCTATGAGGACATCGCGTTTTTGTCGGAGAGCAAGCGCTGCTTTGCCCTTATGACCAGGGGTCAGCAATTTACGCTGGTTTTCAAGGACGGTCTGACGGACGAGCAGAAAAAGAACTTCATACACGACATGAAACAGCGCTGCCCCAAACTCAAAGTCAGAAAATGAGACGGTGATTTTTATGAGCTGCGCCGATATAAAAAAGTAGACGCTGCCAGCGGCCTTGAGGCTTATGTTTTGGAAACGGAGAGGATAAAATGGACCAATACCGCACCTCAGGTACCATGAACGAAGACACCCTGCGGCAGTTCAAAAAATATCTGCTGCCGCCCCGGTCAAAGTGGCTGGCGCTGCTTTTTATCGCGCTGTTCTGTGGAACGGCGGCCCTGAATTTTGTGGGCGGAAACACGGTTCTGGTGGTTATCAGCATCGCCGCCGCCCTGGTTTTTGTTGTGGAGATTCCCCTGTTGAAACGGAAACTGCTCCAGAACAACATCGCCCGCCTGCGGGAGAGCTACCCCGACGGCTCCTGCCGGTACGAGAGCTTTTTCACCGTGGACGGCATCCATATCCATAATCTGTCCAGCGGCGGCGAGACCCTGCTCCGCTATGAGCACTTCGCCCGGGCGGCGGAGGCGGAGCGCGTTTTTTTCATCATCAGCAAAACGCAGCAGTTCTTTCTGGTGTTCAAGGACTGCCTCACCCCGGAGCAGCAGAAAGGCTTCCTGCCTTTCTTAAAGGAGAAGTGCCCCAAGCTGAAAATCATGCGGTAAGGAGAAGATTATGAACTATGCCGATATTAAAAAGGTAGACGTGGCCAACGGCCCGGGGGTGCGGGTGTCGCTGTTTGTGTCCGGCTGTACCCACCGCTGCGAGGCGTGCTTCAACCCGGAGACCTGGGATTTTGATTACGGCTCCCCCTTTGGGGAGGCGGAGGTGGAAAAAATCCTCACCCTGCTCTCCCCGGACCACATCCGGGGGCTGTCCCTGCTGGGGGGCGAGCCCTTCGAGCCGGATAACCAGTCCGCCGTTCTGGAGCTGGTGGAGCGGGTGCGCAGGGCGCTGCCCCAAAAGACCGTCTGGTGCTACTCTGGCTATCTCTTTGAGGAATTGGCCGCCGGGGAGGTGGGGGACCACAGCCGGGTCCTGCTGGAACAGCTGGACGTTCTGGTAGATGGCCCCTTTGTCCTGGCAAAAAAGGATCTGGGCCTGCGGTTCCGGGGGTCCAGCAACCAGCGGATCATAGACGTGCCCGCCTCCCTGGCGGCGGGAGAGGTCCGGCTGGCGGAGGAATTTATGCAATAAAACAACGCCCATATTCCGGGATGTAATCGGAATATGGGCGTTGTTGCAACAAAGGGGGTTATGTAAGCGGAGCAGCCTGTTCGTCATTTCTCTGCGGCATATCCTCTCGAAGCTGTGCGGCTTTCTGCGCAAGCATATCGCGGTAGCGGTAGTAAAGACGGCTGGTTTCAGCGTCAAAAAACTCGGTTATGATGCTGATATGCTTTACCATGCCAATGTTGAGCTGGCCGAGGAGGCCCGCATTCTGGAGGCTGCCGGCATCGACGAGATTACCCTGATGGATTCCGCCGGCTGTATGTTCCCCGATCAGGTGAGTGCCAGCGTGGAGGCGGTGAAGAGGGCGGTCAAGGTACCCATTGGCTTCCACTGCCATGCCAATATGGGCATGTGCTCGGCGAACTCGGTGGCCGCTTACCGCAGCGGCGCTGACATTTTGGACTGCGGCCTGCTGGGTATGGCACGAAGTGCCGGTAATATGCCCACTGAGCTGGCTACAGCCCTGATGCAGAGGGAGGGCGAGTGCAGGGAGCTGGATTTCTACGGCCTTCTCCACTATCTGGATCAGGAACTGAATACTGTATTTCGGGTGCAAAAGCTGAAAAACAGACAAAATCCCCTGATGCAGGATTGAAAGTCCTGCATCAGGGGGTAATTATTCAGAGAAACAGAGATGGACAACTATACCGTGACAGATAAGGGGGGCGGGCCGCCGAGGCCGTCGGCCCCCGGAGAGGGCCTGTATGCGTAAAATCTCACCCCAAAATACGCTGATAAATGTCCAGATACTGCTGGGCGGAGCTTTTCCAGGAGAAGTTGGCGGTCATGCCCTCCTTTTGCAGGCCCTTCCAGGCCTTCTTGTCGTCGTTATACAGGTCCACCGCCTCCCGCAGGACCCAGACCATGTCGCCGGCGTTGATGTTGCCGAAGGTGAAGCCCCGGCCGGTGCCCTCGAACTTGTTATAGGGGGTGACGCTGTCCTTCAGCCCGCCAGTCTCCCGCACCACGGGGATGGTGCCAAAGCGCATGGCGATCATCTGGCTCAGGCCGCAGGGCTCAGACACCGAGGGCATCAGGAAGATATCCGCCCCGGCGTAGATCATATTGGACAGGGGCGCGGAGTAGGTGAGCTGGGCGGAGAAGCGGCCGGGGTACTGGCCCTGAGCGTGGCGGAAGGCCTCCTCATACTGCCAGTCGCCAGTACCCAGCACCACCATCTGCACGCCCTTGGTGCCCAGGCCCATAATGTCGTGGATGGCGTCGGTGACCATGGAAAAGCCCTTGTGCCCCACCAGACGGGAGACGCAGGCCACCAGGGGAATATCCGGGTTCACCTCCAGACCCACCGCCTGCTGGAGGGCTGCCTTGCAGGCCGCCTTGCCCTTGGTGATGGTCTTCAGGGTGAAGTTGGCCGCCAGCCCCTCCATCTTGGACGGGTCGTAGAGGTCCACGTCGATGCCGTTGAGGATGCCCTCCAGCTTGCCGCTCTGCTGGTTGATAACCCCGTCCAGCCCGTGGGCGTAGAAGGGGGTGCGCAGCTCCTGGGCGTAGGTGGGAGAGACGGTGGTGACGAAGTTGGAGGCCATGATGGCGCCCTTCATCAGGTTCACGTCCCGGTGGTAGGCCAGCATCCCCTCGTTGAAGTAGCTGCGGTCCAGGCCGATCACGTCCTGAAGCACCTGGTCGCCGTAGCGGCCCTGATACTCGATGTTGTGAATGGTGTACACCGTCCGGGCTCCCGCCAGCTGGGGGATGCGGTACTTCTCCTCCAGCAGGTAGACGGGCACCAGGGCAGTCTGCCAGTCGTTGCAGTGGATGATATCCGGGGCCCAGTCCAGCTGGCCGGGGGTCTCCACCACAGCCCGGGAGAAGTAGGCGTAGCGCTCACAGTCGTCAAAGTGGCCGTAGAGCTGCCAGCGCTTGAAGTAGTACTCGTTGTCTACAAACCAGAAGGTGACCCCCTGGTACTCTGTCTCAAAGATGCCGCAGTATACCTGCCGCCAGGCCAGCGTGACATTGAAATACTTCAGGAAGGTCATTTTGGCCCGCCATTCCTCGCTGACCCCCTCGTAGAGAGGCAGAATGACCTTGACCTCGTGGCCCTCGGCCGCCAGAGCCTGGGGCAGGGAGCCGGCCACGTCGGCCAGGCCGCCGGTTTTAATGAAGGGGGCCGCCTCGGGGGTGGCAAACAAGATTTTCATATAATCACCTTTTCCAAAATTTTTGGGGGATTTTCGTTGTAGGGCGCGACCACTGGGCGCGCCGCGGTGCTGTGAGCCGTCAGACGGGGCACCGGGTCGTCGCCCCCTACACGCCGGGAATCGTTAGGAGGACGCCCTCCCCAAAACAGGAGGGCGTCCGGAAAAATCAGACAACAGAGCCCTTGGCGATGGCCAGGGGATAGGTGACATGGCCCATGAGCATGCGGCCCTCGCTCACCGTCACGTCCTTATCGGCGATGACATAGGACAGGGAGGCCCCCGCCTTGACCACCGTGCCCTGCATGAGCACGCTGTTGGACACCTTGGCCCCCTTCTCTACCACCACGCCGCGGAACAGGATGGAGTTTTCCACCTCACCCTCGATCTGGCAGCCGTCGGCCACCAGGGAGGCGACGGAGCGGGACTCGGGGCCGTAGTAGGTGGAGGGGTTGGACTGGTCCTTGGTGCGGATGGGCCGGGCGGTGTTGAACAGGTCGGCCCGGACCGCCGGGTCCAGCAGCTCCCGGGAGCGCTGGAAGTAGTCGCTTACCGACTGGAAGCGGCCCACATAGCCCTTGTGGATGTAAGGCATCATTTTCAGGGATTTCAGCCGGGGCTGAAGGACGCCGCGGCTGAAATTGGCCACGTCGTGAGCAGAACAGTAGTTCACCATGTCCATGAGCAGGCGCTTGGACAGGATGTAGATCTCCAGCGACTCCAGCGCCTTGTCGGCGGAGGTGGGGTGGACGGACAGGTCGGTGATCCTGCCCTCCTCGCTGACCTCCACATACTCGGAGAACTGGGGGGCGCCTTTCAGCGTGGGGGTGCAGACCATGGTGATGTCGGCCCCCGAGGCCAGGTGCTGCTCAAAGACCTGGTTGACGGGCAGGTTGATGGCAGTGTCGCCCCAGGCCAGAAGGACGTAGTCCTGGCGAATGTCCTCCAGGTAGTCATACACCCCGGCCAGGGCCTCCATGCTGCCCCGGTACTCGCCGTGGCCGGCCTCGGTGTAGCTGAAGGGGGGCAGGATGCGCAGACCGCCGTGCTTGCGGCTCAGGTCCCAGTCCTTGCCGGAGCCCAGGTGGTCCAGCAGGGACTGATAGCTCTGGTGGACCACCACGCCCACGTCGGTGATGCCGGCGTTGACGCAGTTGGACAGCATAAAGTCGATCAGGCGGTAGCGGCCGCCGAAGGGCAGGGAGCAGGTGTTGCGGGGACGGGTCAGCTCCCCCAGATTGGCGTCGGAGCGGTATGCGAACAGGATGCCGTGGAGATCGTTCATGCCTGCTCACCTCCTTTCACATCTTCGCGGATCATGGCGTTGGGCAGAACGGTGGCCCTTTCGCCTACGGTGACCCCGCCGGCCACCACGGCAATGCCCCAGCCGTCGCTGCCGTCGGGGGCGGCACCCACGGTGGCCCCCGACTCCACGGTGGCGTTCTCGGCCACAATGGAGTAGTAGACCTTGGCCCCCTCCTTCACGGTGGCCCCGGGCATGAGGATGGAGTACTGGATATCGGCCCCCTGCTCCACCGTGACGGAGTTAAAGAGGACGGAGTTGGCCACGGAGCCGTTCACCTGGCCGCCGCCGGTAATCATGGAGTGGGAGATGACGGCCTCCGGCCCGGTGACATGGGGGGGCCGGATGGGGGTGCGGGCGTAGATGGGCCAGCTGTCGTCATACATGTCCAGGCCGCTGCTGCTGCCGGCCAGCAGGTCCATGTTGGCGTCCCACAGGGAGTTGATGGTGCCCACGTCCTTCCAGTAGCCCGCGAAGCGGTAGGCCATCAGCTTCTCGCCGGCGTTCAGCATGTTGGGGATGATGTTCTTGCCAAAATCGTTGGAGGAATTGGGGTCGGCCTCATCGTCAATCAGATATTTGCGCAGCTTGGACCAGGTGAACACATAGATGCCCATGGAGGCCAGGTTGCTCTTGGGCTGGGGGGGCTTCTCCTCGAACTCGTAGACCTTGTCGTCGGCTTCCACGTTCAGGATGCCAAACCGCTTGGCCTCCTCCATGGTGACCTCCAGCACCGAGATGGTGCAGGCCGCCCCGGACTTCTTGTGGAAGGAGACCATCTCGGAGTAGTCCATTTTATAGATGTGGTCACCGGAGAGGACCACCACATACTCGGGGTCATACAGGTCCAGAAACCCGATGTTCTGGTAGATGGCGTTGGCAGTGCCCTTGTACCAGCTGCCCTGCTCGCCCTCGCCCAGGTAGGGGGGGAGGATGTGTACGCCGCCGTCCGAACGGTCCAGGTCCCAGGGCTGGCCGTTGCCCAGGTAGCTGTTCAGCTCCAGGGGGCGGTACTGGGTGAGAACGCCCACTGTGTCGATGCCGGAGTTGACACAGTTGGACAGGGGGAAGTCGATGATGCGGTACTTTCCGCCGAAGGGGACGGCGGGTTTTGCCACGTTGCTGGTCAGGGCGTAGAGCCGGCTGCCCTGGCCGCCGGCCAGCAGCATGGCGACAACTTCTTTCTTCATGTTGTTCACCTCTTACTTTTTTGGGTGCGATGGCATCTATGTAGAGACCGGGGCACAGGGCCCCGAGGGTGCCCGTTTGGGTGACTGTATGCGGGGTGGCGCGGAGACCGCTCCCTACGCCTTGGTGCGGGCCGCCTTTTTGGGCTTGGCGGGGGCTTTTTCCGCCTTGGCCGCCTTTTTGGCGGGGGCCTTCTCCGCCTTGGGAGCGGCCTTGGCCGTCTTTTTGGCGGGCTTCTTCTCCGCCTTGGCGGCGTCGCTGGCCTTTTCCGCCTTGGGCTTGCGCACCGGGTTCTTCCGCACGCAGCGGTAGATTACCGCCGACATGGGGGGCAGGTCGATGGCAAAGGACTGCTGCTGGTCGTGACAGGGGATCTTCTCTGTCTTCACCGGCTCCTTGTCCCCCAGGCCCTCGCCGCCGAAGGCGGGGTCGTCGGTGTTGAAGGCCACGCCCCAGCTGCCGCTGAAGGGGGCCCCTACCCGGTAGCCGTTGCGGTGCTCGGGGGAGAAGTTGCACACCACGATAAGGGGATTGCCCTTCCGGTCCCAGCGCAGGAAGGCCACGGTGTTGGCCGTGTTGTCGTCGGCGCACAGCCACTGGAAGCCCTGCCAGGAGTCGTCCTGCTCCCACAGGGGGGCGTTCTCCAGATAGAAGGCGTTTATGGCCTTGACGAAGTCCTGGGTCTGGCGGTGGGGGGCGTATTGCAGCAGGTGCCAATCCAGGGAGTATTCAAAGTGCCACTCGTTCCACTGGCCCAGCTCGGCCCCCATGAAGGTGAGCTTTTTGCCGGGGTGGGTCATCATATAGGTGTAGAAGGCCCGGACGCCTGCAAATTTCTGGGGGTTGTCCCCGGGCATCTTGCCGAAGAAGGAGCCCTTCATGTGGACCACCTCGTCGTGGCTGAGGGGCAGAATATAGTTCTCCGAGAAGGCGTACATCAGGGAGAAGGTGATATCCCGGTGGTTGAACTGGCGGAAGTAGGGGTCCAGCTTGATATAGTGGCAGATGTCATTCATCCAGCCCATGTTCCACTTGAAGTTGAAGCCCAGGCCGCCGTCGTCCACCGGCTTGGTCACCTTGGGCCAGGCGGTGGACTCCTCCGCGATCATCAGCACGTCGGGGTGGGCGGCGAAGATGGCGGTGTTCAGGTCCTGGAAGAACTTGATGGCCTCCAGATTCTCGTGGCCGCCGTTCACGTTGGGCAGCCACTCGCCGGCCTTGCGGTTGTAGTCCAGGTAGAGCATGGAGGACACCGCGTCCACCCGCAGACCGTCCATGTGGTACTCCTCCAGCCAGAACATGGCCGAGGAGAACAGGAAGGAGCGCACCTCGGGCCGGCCGAAGTCGAACACGTCGGTACCCCACTCCTTGTGCTCCCCCTTCCGGGGGTCGGCATACTCGTAGGTGGGGGTGCCGTCGAAGTTGTACAGGCCGAAGGCGTCCCGGGGGAAGTGGGCGGGCACCCAGTCCATAATCACGCCAATGCCCGCCTGGTGGAGCTGGTCGATAAGGTACTTCAGGTCGTCGGGGGTGCCGAAACGGCTGGTGGCGGCGAAGTAGCCGGTGCACTGGTAGCCCCAGGAGGCGTCCAGGGGGTGCTCGGTAACGGGGAGGAGCTCCACATGGGTAAAGCCCATCTCCTTTACATAGGGCACCAGATAGCCGGTGATGTCCCGGTAGCTGAGAAATTCCCCCTCGCCGGTGCGCCGCCAGGAGCCCAGGTGGCACTCATAGATGTTCATGGGCCGGCGGTAGGGGGGATTTTTGGCCCGGAAGGTAAACCAGTCCCGGTCGCCCCACTGGTAGCCGGTGTCCAGGTCGTAGAGCTTGGTGGACACGTCGGGCCGGGTGGCGGCGTGGAAGCCGTAGGGGTCGGCCTTGCCCACAAAGCCGCTGCCGTCCGCCTTATGTATGGCGTACTGGTAGGCGTCGTAGCGGTTCAGGCCGGGGACGAAGGCCTCCCAGATGCCCCCCTCCACCCTGGTCATGGGGGTGGCCTCCAGGTCCCAGTTGTTGAAATCGCCGATGACGGTGATCTTGGGGGCGTTGGGGGCCCAGACCCGGAACAGATAGCCGTCTACGTCGTTTTCATCCCGGGCGGGATGGGCGCCGAAGCACCGCCAGGCGTGGGTGGAGCGGCCCTCGGTGAAGGCCTCAAGCTCTAAAAAAAGGTCGTGGGAGGAGAGTTTTTCCAGGTATTTAGACATATTTATCACCTCGTGGAATCTTTTGGAAGTTCCCCGTCGGCTAAAACCAACAAGGAGTTGCGGCGCGTGCTTGGGTATATTTATAAAAATTATACAACAACAGGAAAGGGCCGTCAAGTAAAATAGTGGAAAACCGGAGGGAAATTGAAAAGAATTTCTTAGAGCGGGAAGGGACGGGAGGTGTGGGGCGGCCGCAGGCCGCCCCTGTATAGGGGGGCTCAGGGATGCACCCAAAAAGCCTTCCCCCTTTCAGGGGGAAGGTGGCACGGCCGCAGGCCGTGACGGATGAGGGTGCGGTGAGGGTATCGCCCCTTATCGTAAGAACTGCTTGCCCGCCCCGCCCCCTCATCCGCCCCCTGCGGGGGCACCTTCCCCCCGGAGGGTGGAAGGCTTTTCCCTGCGGGGGACGGGGGATTACCCCCCTCAGTCACGCTTCGCGTGACAGCTCCCCCACAAGGGGGGAGCCTTTTTTCTGCGGGGGGCGGCGGATTACCCCGCCATCAGCAGCTTGGACAGCATCCGGCCGAAGATGCCGGGGATGGACAGGCGCTCCACCGGCTGGGCGGCCAGGATGGGCACGGTGTCACGCAGCTCGTCCCCCACGTAGACCTCCAGGGTTCCCAGGGTCTGGCCCTGCTCCACCGGGGCCTCCAGGTCCTCCGCCAGGGACAGGCGGGTGGGCACCTGGCCCTCCTCCCCCTTGCGCACCAGCAGGCGGCAGTCCCGCTCCAGCCGGGGCTGGACCTGGGCCTGCGCCCCCAGAAGGACGTCCACCGGGGCCAGAGGGGCGTCGGGGTAGACGGGCACCAGGTTATAGTTGGCAAAGCCGTAGTCCAGAAGGGCGCGGGCATCGTCAAAGCGCTGGTTGGTGCTGGGGGACTTCATCACCACGGCGATCAGCTCCATGCCATCCCGCTCCGCCGTGGCCGACATGCAGTACTGGGCCGAGCTGGTGAAGCCCGTCTTCAGGCCGGTGGTGCCCTCGTAGAAGCGGACCAGCCGGTTGGTGTTGGTCAGGCCGAACTCCCCATTGCGGATGGAGTCCATCCAGATGGTGGTGTACTCCCGGATGGCGGGGTGGTTTAAAATCAGCTCGCGGGACATAAGGGCGATGTCGTGGGCGGAGGTGACATGCCCCTGGGCGGGCAGGCCGGTGCAGTTTAAAAAGGCGGTGTCTGCCATGCCCAGCTCCTGGGCCCGCTGGTTCATCCGGGTGACAAAGGCCCCCTCGCTGCCCGCCAGATGCTCCGCCAGGGCCACGGCGCAGTCGTTGCCCGAGACCACGGTGACACACTTAATCATCTCCGACACAGGCATCTGCTCCCCCTCCTTCAGGTAGACCTGGGAGCCCCCCATGCCGGCGGCATAGGCCGAGACGGTAACCAGGTCCTCTAGGCTGAGCTGGCCGGAGTCCACTGCCTCCATCACAAGCAGCAGGGTCATGATCTTGGTCACGCTGGCCGGCTCCAGCTTTTCATGGGAGTTTTCCTCCAAGAGGAAGGCTCCCGTCTCCTTTTCCATCAGCACGCAGGAGGCGCAGGACAGGGTCAGGCCGCTGTCTGCCAGGGCCGCCTCCGCAGAGGGCAGGCCGGCCGCCAGCATGAACGGGGCCAGAAGCAGAAATACATATTTTTTCATAGATGGTTCCTCCTGAATCCATATCCAAGAATTTGCGGGTATGGTCAGGATGTGGAGCGGGCGGTTTTTCTATGCGCGGACCGGGACAGGAAAATTTTTGTGCAGGGACGCATTGCGATGCGTCCGTTTTTATGGCGGTTTTTGATGTGGGGCGGACGCTTCATGAAGCGTCCCTACGAGACTAACATTGACGGAGCGGAGAAAAGGAGCGAAAAAAGAAAGAAAAAATTTTTTTGTTGGATGTACCAAAACGTACAACTTTTGCCCTCAAACCCCTACTGGTGTAAGGAGGGATAAGGTGGCAAAGGTCATCAGGCTCCCGGACAGGGAGGATATTGTTAAACGGATGTGGCGGCTGGCCAACGCCGGGGCGGAAGACGCCGTGCGGCTGGCCTGCTTCCCGCCGGAGGAGTGGCAGGGGGTGGACAAGCTGGAGCTGGATGCCCTCACCGAGTTTAAGCGGGGGAGCAACGGCGTGGTGGAACTGAAATTTGTGGACCGGGGGCGGCTGCTGGAGCGGCTGCTGGACGCCGTGGACCACAGCGGCGAGGACCAGGTGGACCGCTTCCTCCAGGCCATGGAGGGGGAGGGGTAGATGGTTTTTTCCGAGAAGCAGAAGCGGGTGCTCACCTGGTGGCGGCCAGGGTCCCCGGACCGGGACCGGCAGGCTATCATCTGCGACGGGGCGGTGCGCAGCGGCAAGACCCTGTGCACCGGGCTGTCCTTCTTCTGCTGGGCTATGAGTTGCTTTCAAGACCGGAATTTCGCCCTGTGCGGGCGGACCATCCAGAGTGTGCGGCGGAATATGCTCTCGGAGCTGATTCCCCTGCTGGAGCGGATGGGGTTCCGGTGTGAGGACCGGGTGAGTAAAAACGTGATTCAGGTGCGGCTGGGGGGAAGGAGGAATACCTTTTACCTGTTCGGAGGGAAGGACGAGAGCTCAGCCGCCCTGATCCAGGGCATCACCCTGGCCGGAGCCCTGCTGGACGAGGTGGCGCTGATGCCCCGGTCCTTTGTGGAGCAGACCATTGCCCGGTGCTCCGTTACCGGGAGCCGGCTGTGGTTCTCCTGCAACCCGGAGTCCCCGGCACACTGGTTCTATCAGGAGTGGGTCCTCAAGGCCGGGGGGAAAAAGGCCCTGCGCCTGCGGTTCACCATGGACGACAACCCGGGGCTGTCCAAGGAGGTGCGGGAGCGGTACGCCGGCACCTTTCAGGGGGCCTTCTACCGCCGGTTTGTGCTGGGGGAGTGGGCGGTGGCCGAGGGGCTGGTGTATGACTTCTTCGACAGGAGCTTTGTCCGGGAGGCGCCGGAGGGGCCTTTTGAGGAGTGGTATGTGTCGGTGGACTACGGTACCTCCAACCCCACGTCCATGGGGCTGTGGGGGCGGAAAGGCGGGGTGTGGTACCGGACCGGCGAGTACTACTACGACGGCCGGGCCGCCCGGCGGCAGAAGACCGACGAGGAGTACGCCGACGACCTGGCCAGGCTGGCCGGGGACCGGCCGGTGCGGGCGGTGGTCGCCGACCCGTCGGCGGCCAGCTTCTGCGAGACCCTGCGCAGGCGGGGCTGGCGGGTGAAAAAGGCGGATAATCAGGTTCTGTCCGGCATCCGGCTTACCGCCCGGCTGCTGAAAAGCGGGAAAATCGTGATCTGCAAGGGGTGCGAGAACGCGGTGCGGGAGTTTTCCCTGTACCGCTGGGATGACCGGGCTCAGGGCCAGGACCAGGTGCGCAAGGAGCACGACCACGCTATGGACGAGATTCGGTACTTCGCCGCCACGGTGGCCGGAAAGGAGGGCCGGGGCGGAGTGTTTGCCGGGTGCGTGGAGAGAGGGAGGTTTTAGCTGCTCTGTGGGGCCCGACGACCCCGGCGGCCAGCTTTAAGAGAGTGACCCGCCCAGGTGGTCGGGTCCCACATGGAGCGGGGGGTGTTTTAGCGCAGCGCCTGCGTCCCGCCGCAGCGCAAGGCCCCTTTTCCCCGCAAGGGGGACGCCGCATCCGTAAGGCGGCAGAGCCGCCAACGGCTGCGCAGTGAAAGGGGCTGTCAGCCGAAGGCTGACTGAGGATTGCGTTTTGCGAAGCAAAACATACGCAGTAAACCCAAGTTTGCAAAGCTTTGTTTGCTTCGCACATTTTGGCTTTGCCAAAATACAATCCTCCGCCCCAGTGTGCGCACTGGGGCACCTCCTTTCAAAAGGAGGCTTTTTCGCCTGCGGGCGGGACGAGAGATTATTTGTAAGGAGGAATTGCATGAAATGGTGGAAGCAGAAGCGCAGGGAGCCCCCTGCCGCCGTGGTGCAGGTGCGGCGGGGGGAGGGACAGCCCTTTGGCGTGCTGGACCGGTACGTCCCCCTGCGCGGCGGGGAGATTGCCCTGTACCGGGCCATCCGGGAGGGGGTGCCCATTCTGGACGCCGCCATCTGGAAGCTGGTGCGGCTGTGCGGCGGGGTGGGGGTGAGGTGTGCCGACCCGAAAGCCCGGCAGGGGCTGGAGGCCTTTTTCCGTACCGTGGACACAGGCTGGGGACAGCGGGGGATTCAGTCCTTTCTGGACCGGTATCTGGACGACTTGTTTACCTGCGGCCACGGGCTGGGGGAGATTGTTCTGACCCCCGACGGGACGGAGATTGCCGCCCTGCTGTGCGCCGACCCGGAGCAGGTGGAGGTGAAGATTGGGGACAGCCCCCTGGACTTTCAGCTGTGCAGGGCGGGGCTGGGGGAGAATCGGGAGCTGCCTTATCAGGAGCTGCTCCTCTTTACCCCCTTCCAGCCCACCGGGGACGCCCCCTGCGGGGTGTCGCTGCTGCGGTCCATGCCCTTTTTGGCCGGTATTCTGCTGAAAATCTTTCAGGCCACCGGTCAGAACTGGGAGCGGGCGGGTAATCTCCGCTTCGCCGTGGTGTGTAAGCCCGGGGAGGGGGAGGAGGCTTTTGCTCAGGAGCGGTGCGGGCTGCTGGCCCGGGAGTGGTCGGCCGCCATGCAGGCCGGGCGGGAGGGCTCCGTCCGGGATTTTGTGGCCGTGGGGGACGTGGACATCAAAGTGATCGGGGCGGACGGGCCCATTCTGGACAGCCAGGCGCCGGTGCGGCAGATTCTGGAGCAGCTGGTGGCCCGGACGGGGATTCCCCCCTTTATGCTGGGGCTGTCCTGGTCGTCCACCGAGCGGATGAGCGCTCAGCAGGCCGATATGCTCACCACCGAGGTTACCGCCATCCGGCGGGCGGTGGAGCCCGCCCTGTGCCGGACGGCGGAGCTGTGGCTGCGGCTCCACGGGTTTGAGGGCCGGGCGGAGATCGTCTGGGAGGACATCAACCTCCAGGACATGGTGGAGGAGGCCCGGGCTGAACTGTATTGGGCTCAGGCGGAAAAATTGAGGAGGGAATTATGAAAATCATCAAGGAGACCGAGGGCGGACAGAACGCCGCCCTCAATCCGGGGGACCTGGAGCGGATCGGGGCGCTGGCCCGGCGGCCCCTGGGGGCGGAGGAGGTGTATACCTTCTCGGTGCGGCTGTGCGACAACGAGATCGACCGGGACTTTGAGCGGTTTCCCGCGCAGACCCTGGAGGAGCTGGCCCCCCTGTTTGTGGGCAAGGCGGGCATCTTTGACCACCAGTGGTCCGCCCGGGGACAGGCCGCCCGGATCTATAAGACGGAGATTGTCCGGGAGCCGGAGCGGGTGACCCGGGCCGGGGAGGGGTATGTCTGGCTGAAGGGCTATGCCTACATGGTGCGCACTGACAGCAATCGGGACCTGATCGCCGAGATCGAGGGGGGAATCAAGAAAGAGGTCAGCGTGGGGTGCGCGGTGGAGCGGGCCATCTGCTCGGTGTGCGGCTGCGACCGGACGGCGACCGATTGCGGCCACGAGAAGGGGCAGGAGTACGGCGGGCAGCTGTGCTGGGCCGACCTGGAGGGGGCGAAGGATGCCTATGAGTTCTCCTTTGTGGCGGTGCCCGCCCAGCCCGCCGCCGGAGTGGTGAAGACCGCCCGGCAGGGGGCCCGGGACGTCCGGCAGCTGGAGATGGAGGCCGCCCTGGGGCGGAAGTGCCTGGAGGAGCTGCGGGGGGAGGTGGTCCGGCTGGCCCTGCTGTGTGACCGGGAGCTGGACGGCAGGGCGATGAAGTCGCTGGCCGGAAAGCTGTCCCACCGGGAGCTGGAGGAGCTGCGCAGGTCCTACGCCCGGAGGGCCGAGGAGCGGCTGCCGCTGCGGACGCAACTGTGCTATGCGAGGAAGAGCGCCGGTCTCGCAGAGGAAAATCGGGCGTTTTTGGGGTGATTGCTTCGCACATTTCGCCTGCGGCGAAATACAATCCTCAGTCACGGCTTCGCCGTGACAGCTCCTTTCAAAAGGAGCCTTTGCCGCCTGCGGGCGGGACGAAAGAGCTTTAACGAAAACGGGAGGTATAAAATATGGCATATTATTACGACAATTTGAAGCTGGACAAGGGGATGTACCGGGAGGCAGGGCGGTCCTTCAGCCAGGTGCTGGAGCGGGAGGACCCCAGCGAGCGGTATAAGGGCACCAGCCTGGAGGGGCTGGACGCCTTTCAGCGGCAGCTCAAGCGGTTCGACATCAAGGTGAAGGGGGAGGCCAGCGACCCGGTGGAGGCCTTTTTCCGCACCTCTGATGCCGCCGTCCTCTTTCCTGAGTACATCTCCCGCACCGTGCGCCAGGGCATGGAGGAGGGGGATGTGCTCCCCCACATCACCGCCGCCGTGACCCGGATCGATGGGATGGATTACCGCTCCATCTCCTCCGAGGCGGTGGGCGAGGAGAAGAAACTGCGTCCGGTGCCCGAGGGGACGATGATTCCCTCCACCTCCATCAAGGTGCAGGCCAACCTGGTGAAGCTGAAAAAGCGGGGCCGGATGCTGGTGGCCACCTATGAGGCGGTGCGGTTCCAGAAGCTGGACCTGTTTTCCGTCACCCTGCGGCAGATCGGCGCCCACATCGCCCGGACCCAGCTGGAGGACGCGGTGGATGTGCTGATTAACGGGGACGGGAATGAGAATCCCGCCGCCGTGACCTCTCTGGAGGAGGGGAGGGCGCTGGACTATGAGGCGCTGGTGGACTTCTGGGCCAAGTTTGACCCCTATGTGATGAACACCCTGCTGGTGTCTGGCGATGTGATGCTCCAGCTGCTGAAGCTGCCCGAGTTCCAGAATCCCCTGACCGGGCTGAACTTTCAGGGTACCGGCAAGCTGACCACCCCCCTGGGGGCCACCCTGCTGCGCACGTCCGTGCTGCCGGTGAAGACCGCCGTGGGGCTGGACCGGCGGTTTGCCCTGGAGATGGTGCGCAGCGGCGACGTGGTGGTGGAGTATGACAAGCTCATCGACCGGCAGCTGGAGCGGGCCGCCATCACCACCATCAGCGGCTTTGCCAAGGTGTTCCCCAAGGCCAGCCAGGTATTGAAGGTGTGAGATGACGGAGGAGATTATGGCCCTGTGCAGGGCGATGGGGGCCGGGCCGGAGGAGCTGCTGCTCCCCCTGGTGCAGGCCGTGGAGCGGCAGCTGGCCGGGCGGCTGCGGGAGGGGGTGGCCCCGGAGGACTGCGGGAGCGCCTTCCCTCTGGCCGCCGCCATGACGGCGGTGGACCGGCTGTCCGCCATGACCGGCGGCGGGGGCGGGGTGACCTCCTTCACCGCCGGGGAGCTCACCATCCGCCGGGAGCAGGGCGGAACTGGACGAAAGGGGCTGTCCGACCAGGCCGAGGGGCTGCTGGCCCCCTGGCTGGGGGATACCGGATTTATGTTTCAGGGGGCAGAGGGATGATGGATCGAATCTGGAGCGACATTTTGGAGCGGTTCGGGCAGGAGGTGGTGCTGCGGGGCAGGGAGACGGCGGCCTGCCGGGCCATTGTTCAGCCCTGTCTGGACCGGAGCGGGGAGCAGGAGGAGGCCGGGCCCCTGGGGCTGGAGCGGCGGGAGCGCTTCCGCTACATGGGTCCCGCCGGCCTCCCCCTGGACCTGGACACGGTGGTGGAGTGGCGGGGCCGGACCTGGCGGGTCCGGTCCGCCCACCTGGTGGGGGAGGGCGTGTGCCCCCACTGGTGGGCCATGCTGGTCCCCCGGGAGGAGGGGCCGGCATGAGCGCGGGGCTGGAGCGCATCCGCCAGGCCATGGCCGATTACCTCAACGGAAAGGGGGTCCGGGCCATCACCGCCTGGCCGGACGCCCCCCGGGCGGAGGGGGAGGAGCCGGTGGTGGTGGTCTCCCTCCGGGGGTGCCGGGCCGGGCCGGCCGGTTTTCAGAACTACCTGGGCGAGCGGTTTGACGAGGCGTCCGGCCGGTGGGAGGAGCGGTATGGCAAGCGAGCTGAGCTCACCTTTGGGCTGGACATCTACGCCCCGGAGCAGGGGGGCGGGGAGGGGGTCCAGAGGGCCTTCGACGCCCTGGCCGGGGCCCTCCTGCTGGGGGGACCGGAGGGGATGGACCTGCGGGAGTTCTCCTGCGGGGCCACCGTGTGGGATGCCCAGCGCCGGCGGCTGAGGCGGCCGGTGGAGGCAGTGTGCGCCGCCTGGCTGTGCGCCGCAGCCGACGCGGGCGGCGGATTTGTTGATTTTGAATTGCGAGGTGTGTTAAAAACATGAGTATTTCGGTACATCAGCGTCCGGGGGTATACTCCTCCTACGACGCGTCGGCGGTGGTGAGCGGCAGAGGCTCCGGCCGGATGGTGGGGCTGGTGGGGGTGAACCCCCAGGTCCCGGCGGGGACGGTGCAGGTGATTACCAGCTATGACAAGGCGGTGGCCGCCTTCGGCTCCGGCGGCCCGGAGGGGATGGCGGAGCTGATCCGTCTGGCCCTGAAAAACGGGGCCTCCGCCGTGGCGGCGGTGGCGGTGGCCAGCGCGGACGGCTATGAGGAGGGCTTCGCCCGGCTGGCTGGGCTGGAGGACATCGCCCTGGCGCTGTGCGACAGCACCGACATCACGGTGCAGAAAAAGCTGCGGGACAGCGTGGCGGAGGCCTCCGGCCTGCGCCGGGAGCGGCTGTGCGTGGCGGCCGGGGGGAAGGACGAGGACGTGGACGGCCTGATCGCCCGGGCCGGGGAGCTGAACCACGAGCGGGTGGTGCTGGTGGCCCCCGGGGCGGTGGACGGCGAGGGAGCGGCCCTCTCCGGGCTGACCCTGGCCGCCGCAGTGGCCGGGGCCATCGCCGGCGAGAGCGACCCTGCCGTCCCCCTGGGGGGCGCGGAGCTGCTGGGGCTGGCCGGGCTGTCCGCCCGGCTGGAGGACCGGGACGTGGACCGGCTCATTCTGGGGGGCGTTACCCCGGTGGAGAGCCTGGGAGGCGTGGTGAGCGTGGTGCGGGGGGTGACCACCCGGACCACCTCCGGGGGGACGGCGGACCCCTCCTGGAGGGACCTGTCCGCCATCCGGGTGGTGGACGACGTGATTCCCGGGCTGCGGGCCGCCCTGCGGGCCAGGTTCCGCCGGGCCAAGAACACCGTCCAGAGCCGGGGGGCTATCCGGTCTCAGGTGGTGCTGGAGCTGGAGAACAAGCTGGCGCGGGAGATTATCACCGGGTATGAGGACGTGGCGGTGGCCGCCGACCCGGAGGACCCCACCCGGTGCCTGGTGGACTTCTCCTTTGCCGTGGCCCACGGGCTGAACCAGATCTGGCTGACGGCCCACATCACTGTTTAAGGAGGTTGAGTTATGAGCATCGCGGGATTCCCCACAAGCAGCGATATCTATTTGGAGGCCGACGGCGTCCGGGTGGCGGTGGTGCAGAGCTACTGCGCCAAGACCACCCGGAGCAGCGTGGCGGTGGAGGCCTTCGGGGAGGCCGAGCCGGTGGCCACCGTGGCCGGTCAGGCGGTCCATGTGATTGAGCTGAGCCGGCTGTACGCCACCGACGAGGCCATGCAGGATAAGATTGATTTTCATACCCTGTCCGGCTTCTCCCTGGTCATCTGCAAGCCGGACCGGAAGATTATTTACACCGACTGCCAGTGGAGCGCCATTCAGGAGAGCGCCGAGATCGGCAGCATGGTGCTGGAGAAGGTCACTCTGGTGGCCTCCCGGCGGATTGAGACGGGGGTGTAAGGGATGGGCAGGTCGATTTTGGCGGGCCGGGACCGGATGTCCCTGGAAAACGGCTTTGATCTGCGGCTGCTGTCCGCCCTGGAGGTGCTCCAGGCCCGGCGGGAGGCGGACGAGCTGGCCGGGGACGGCCGGGAGCGGGCCCTGTGCTCCAACGCCTGCCTGCTGGCCCGGGCGCTGGAGCGGACCGAGGGGCAGAGCCCCGTGTTCGAGAGCGGCCGGGCGGCACTGGCCGGGCTGACGGTGGCTGAGATCGGGGCGCTGGCCGCCCGGTGGAGCGCCTTCAGCCGGGAGAACGACCCCGGGCCCGAGCTGGACGGGGCGGCGCTGGAACAGGTAAAAAAAAACTCCGGGAGGACGCCGGTGAGCGGCTGCGCTGGCGGGTGCTGAGGGAGTTTCACGCCCTGCCTACCGAGGAGCGGGTGCGGGCGATGAAGGGCCGGGACTATCTCTGGTGCCTGACCAACCTGCTGCTGGACCGGGAGGAGGCGCTGGAGCGGCTGTGCCCCCGTTGCCGGACCCGGGCGCTGGAGGAGCGGTGCGCCGCCTGCGGCACCCCCGCCGGGGAGTGGGGAGAGGGGGCGGCCAGCACCGCCTTCGACCCGGCCCGGTTTGAGGCGCTGAAAGGGGGGCGGGCGGATGCGTGACTATCTGGAGGAGCTGCTGGAGGGCTCCGGCGCTCTGCTGGAGGAGCTGCGCCGGGCGGAACGGGGGCTGTCCGCCCTCTCCGACGGGGAGAGGAACCGGGAGACCGGCGCGGAACGGGAGGAGCCGGGGGTGGTCTCCCCGGAGGCGGAGAGGGTTGACGGCGGGAAAAGACTGGTAAACCTTCTTGAAGACGTGGTTGACGCAGAAAAAAGGACAGAAAAGGACCCGGAGGAGGGGCGAATCGGGGGGACGGAGCCCTCCGAAGGTCCGGCGGAGGACCTGGGGCGGTCCGGAGTGGTACCGGCGGCGGTTGGGACGGCGGAGAGGGGCCTCCCGCTGGCGGTCCAGCTGGAGCGGCTGGACCGGGCGGCCGCCTCCGGCGGCGGGCCGGCGGAGGGGGGAAGCGGGGGACGGCAGGCGCTGGTCCCCCTCCTGCCGGGGAGGCGGACGGCGGGGGCGCGCCTCTCCGGGGCGGAGGTCCCCGGCGGGGACTGGTCCGGGGCCGGGGGGGAGCTGCCCTCCAGCGGAGGGACCGACTGGGTGGAGCAGGCAGACCGGGCCTTTCGCCGGGACAGCCGCCGGTATGACGGTGGGTTTTATCTGTATTGAGGAGGGCTCAGGCACGCGCCAGAAGCCTTCCCCCTTCCAGGGGGAAGGTGGCACGGCCGCAGGCCGTGACGGATGAGGGTGCGGTGAGGTTAGCGCCTCTTACCGCAAGAACTGCTTGCCCGCCCCGCCCCCTCATCCGCCCCAGTGTGCCCACTGGGGCACCTTCCCCCCGGAGGGTGGAAGGCTTGCCCTGCGGGGGACGGGGGAGCCCTGCATGATGTGCCGGATGGTATCTCCGGGGCAGAATTTGAAGACAGCGTGAATGGAGGAGTGATCCATTGAATTTGACGCCGATGCGGTATAAGAGCTACACCTGGCCCCACAATCCCCGGGTGTATTCCATCGACTTCCAGCGGCCTGTGGCGGTGCACAAGACCCCCTTTGGCCGCTATCAGCTCCAGGATCTGGGGTTGGGCCACCGGGTGATGGAGGGGGAAGGGGAGTTCGTGGGGCCGGGGGCCTATGAGGAGTTTCAGCGGCTGGCCTGCGTCTTCTATGAGGACGGGCCGGGTCTGCTGGTCCATCCCCTGTGGCAGGTGGCCACCGCCTACTTTGTCTCGCTGCGGGTGGAGCAGGAGCCACGGCCCGACTATGTGCGGTACACCTTCACCTTCTGGGAAGAGCACGGGCTGTATAACGGCTTGGCCACCCGGGTGACCGGGGGCTCCGCCGGGCAGGAGGAGCCGGGAGCGGCGCAGGGGACCGGGCAGGCCGTCTACCACCGGGTGGCCAGAGGGGAGACCCTCTGGGCCCTGGCCGGGCGGTATGGGGTCTCGCTGGCGGAGCTGGTGGCCCTGAATCCCCAGATTAAAAATCCCAACCTGATCCGGGTGGGAGAGGAGGTGCGGGTGGCATGAACGCCTGTGTGACCGACGCGGCCGGGGAGCGGTGGGCCCTGCCCCGTCCGACGGCCTGGCGGCTGGAGTACACCGCCGGCGTGCCCTGCGACAGCTTCTGGCTCCGGTGCCCCTGGGACGGCGGCAACACCACAAAACCGGCGGACTGGGTGGAGTTTTCCGCTGAGCAGGGCGGGGCGCGGGTGTTCACCGGGGTGGTGGACGAGTGCGAGGTGAGCCTGTCCCGGCGGGGGCGGCTGCTGGAGGTGTCTGGCCGGGGGATGGCCGCCCGGCTGCTGGACAACGAGGCCCTGGGCCAGGACTACCAGACCGCTACCCAGAAGGACATTATCCGGGACCACGTGCGGCCCTACGGCATCACGGTGGCCCCGGGAGCCCAGCTGCCGGCGGTGGCCCAGTTCTCGGTGGCCACGGGGAGCAGCGAGTGGTCGGTGGTGTATGAATTCGCCCGGTACTACGGCGGGGGGGGCCCCCGGTTCGACCGGGAGGGGCGGCTGGTGCTCTCCGGCTGGGACGACAGCCGGGAGCGGGTGGTGGACGACAGCAGCCCCCTGATCGCCCTGGTCCGGCGGGACAGGCGGTATGGGGTGCTGTCTCAGGTGCTGACCCGGGACCGGTGGAGCGGGGCGGTGGAGACGGTGGACAACCGGGACTTTGCCGCCCAGGGGGGCATGGCCCGGCGGATTATCACCATGCCCGCCAAGAGCAGCTATAAGGCCATGCGCTACAGCGGACAGTTTCAGCTGGACCAGTCGGCCGCCGAGCTGGAGCGGATGGAGCTTACGGTGGGAGAGGCCTTCTGCGTATGGCCCGGGGACCTGGTTACGGTGCGGCGCAGCGGGCTGGACTGGAACGGCCGGTATCGGGCGGTGAAGGTGACGGTAGGCATGGACGAAGGGGGGCACTGGACCCGGATGGAGCTGGCCCCTCCCGACGTTACCATATAAGCGCGCGCCCGGTGGGGCGCGGCGGAAAATGAGGTGTGGTTATGTGGACATCGGAACGGAATCGAAACCTGCCCCTGCGGGAGGCGGCCGCCGAGATCGGCACCGTCACCCTGGGGGGCGACCCCGCCGGGGTGAGCCTGGGGGGCGAGCGGCGCTGGCTGACGGTGTATGGCCCCGGGGGCTACTGCTGGCGGCCCACCGCCGGGGACAAGGTGCTGGTGCTCAAGGCGGGGGCGGAGGGGGAATCCCCCTGCGTGCTGGGCACGGTTCAGGGGGAGGCCGAGCTGAAGCCCGGCGAGGTTATGCTGAAGGGCGGGACCTGCTCCCTCCGGCTGGGCCAGGAGGGGCTGGCGCTGGAAGGGGAGCTGATTATTAACGGCCGGACGCTGTATGACATTGTGCTGGAGATTGTGACGGAGCTGCTGAGCTGAGGGGGGATGACTGTGGAATGGAAGCTGACAGAGGGGGACTATGTCCCCGATGGGAAGGGGGGCTTTACCGCCCTGACCGGCAGCGGGGAGGTGCTGGCCCGGGTGCTGTACCGCCTGACCGCCCGGCGGGGGGCGCTGCCCTTCCTGCCCGGACTGGGCAGCCGGCTGTATCTGCTGGGCCGGGAAAAACCCTCCGCCCGGCAGGCCCTGGTCGCCCAGTATGTGGCTGAGGCCCTGGGGGAGGAGCCCGGACTGACGGTGCGGGCGGTGGAGCTGAAGGAGGAGGACGCCGGCCGGCTGACCGTCTACCTGGATTGGCAGGGCGAGGAGCTGACGGCGCAGGTGCAGATGTGAGGCGTGAATGGGGCGGACAGTGTGCGCTGACTTTGTGGTCAGAGGCGGAGACCTGGCCGCAACCTCATCCGTCACGGCTTCGCCGTGCCACCTTCCCCTTGGAAAGGGGAAGGCTTTGGCGCGCTCTGAAAAGCAGTGCTTTTTTGACCGGACGGGGTAAAGACGGCGGCCTGTGCTGCCGCCTCCAAGACCTGTCCCAAGTGACGAAATGGCTGTGAGGAGGAATGTTTTGAAAACAGTTGACCAGATCTATCAGGAGATGCTGGCCTGCTTCGGCGGGAAGACGGGGCTGGAGCCCCGGGAGGGCTGCGACTTGTCCGCCCGGCTCTACGCCCTGGCCGCCCAGGTATATGGGCTGTACGTTCAGGCGGAGTGGGTGGTGCGGCAGGCCTTCCCCCAGACGGCGGAGGGGGAGTTTCTGGACCGCCATGCCCAGCTGCGTAGCCTGGAGCGCCGGCCGGCTTCCGCCGCCGAGGGGGTGGTCCGCTTTACCGCCGGGGAGGCGGCCACCGCCCCCAGGACCATCCCCCGGGGGACGGTGTGCATGACGGCGGGGCTGGTGCGCTTCGAGACCACAGGGGACGCCGTACTGGAGGCGGGGGAGCTGACGGCGGAGGCCCCGGTCCGGGCGCTGGAGGCCGGCAGGGCGGGGAATGTGTCCGCCGGGGCCATTGCGGCTATGGCGGTGGCCCCGGTGGGGATTGCCGCCTGCACCAATCCGGCCCCCTGCGCCGGAGGGGCGGACGGCGAGACCGACGCCGCCCTGCGGGAGCGGGTGCTGGAGAGCTTCAAGCGCCTGCCCAACGGGGCCAACAGCGCCTTTTACCAGCAGGGGGCGCTGTCCTTTGAGCAGGTGGCGGCGGCGACAGTGATTCCCCGGCCCCGGGGGGTGGGGTCGGTGGACGTGGTGCCCGCCACCCTGGCCGGCCTGCCCGGAGAGGACCTGCTGGCCGAGCTGGAGGCCTATTTTGAGGCCCGGCGGGAGATCGCCGTGGATGTGCGGGTCCGGGCCCCCGAGCCGGTGACGGTGAATATCGCCGTTTCTGTCGAGGCGGAGCAGGGCCGGGACCAGGGGGAGGTGCTGGCCCGGGTGGAGGAGGCCGTGCGGGGCTGGTTTACCGGAAAGCTGCTGGGACAGCGGGTGCTGCTGGCCCGGCTGGGCAGCCTGATCTACAGCTGCGACGGGGTGGCCAACTACGTCATCACCGCGCCGGCTGCCGACGTGCCGGTGGCCGGGGATCAGCTGCCTATGCTGGGGACCCTGCGGGTGGAGGGGAAGACATGAGTCACGCCCAATATCTGCGGGACCTGCTGCGGCCCCTGGGGGTCTACGACCTGACGGCCCCCTTCAACGGCGGGGAGCTGGATGCTCAGGGGGAGGCCCTGGACGGGGCGATGGCCCGGATTGAGGAGATCCAGCGGGAGAGCTCCCTGACCACGGCTGAGGACTGGGGGCTGGAGCGGATCGCCGCCCTGTTTGTCCGCCGGCCGGTGGCCGCCCAGCCCCGGAGGCTGGCCGCCGCCCTGGCCGCTTTGCTGCGCATCGGCGGGGACAGCTTTACCCTGGCCGCCATCAACGACACCATCACCGGCTGCGGCATCCCCGCCGTGGTGAAGGAGACGGGGACGGGACAGGTGGCGGTCTCCTTCCCCGGGGTGGCCGGGGAGCCGGAGGGCTTTCTTGAGCTGAAAACCATTATTGAGGATATCCTCCCCGCCCACCTGGGCATCGAATACGACTTCTGGTTCCTGATCTGGCGGGAGCTGGAGGACAATTTTCCCAGCTGGCGGTCTATTGAGGACCTGGAGCTGTCCTGGACACAGCTGGAGACCTTTGTGGAGTATTTGTAGACGGCCTCTGGAAGTATTCTGTCCGTTTAGGGGTTGATTTGTTTGCCGAATTCTGTCATAATAAGGAAAAGTCTGAAGGACAGGGGAAGGCAGAATGTTCAGAATCAACCGGACCAGAATTGAAGGCGAGACCAGATCGGCGGACGCAAAAAGGCAGAGGCTGCATGACAATTCCACAGTATTGGATGCAGTAAAGCTTCTTTTTGTCAATATAATTGACGAAATAATGAAGCTTCCGGTTTATAATGCCGCCCATTGGGTGTGCAATATGGATCGGTGGATCGACAATCTCCAGTCAGATAATAAGACAACCTATCAGCGGGGAGAAATTGTCTTTCTGGATTTGGGCGCTCAGAATTTCAAGTATGAACCGTCCTATACCCATGCCTGCATTGTTTTGGCCAATCGGAGCAAATCAATTTTAATCGTACCATGCTCCACAAAAAAGTTTCGATCCGGCTACCGGGATATTATTGACGCTACTCCGGCCAACGGTTTTATGAGAAATACCGGCATTCAATCGGAAAGTTTTCGCTGGGTCAATAAAAACCGAGTGGTTTCCAGAACGGGAAAACGGGTATCTTCGGATATCTTGGACAGGCTTGACCATGTGCTGGTATCCTTTGCTCCCTCACATAGCAGAGAAATCAGCCGGTTGAACGGCGAAATCCAGCGGTTGAATCAGAAAATTGCAGACCTGGAGGAGATTGTAAAGACAATTGGTGAAGTTGCCAGTGAAAATTCCGTTGACAATGGGGACAAGCCGTGTTAATATAGTGGTACAGAAGGCGTAACGCCGCATGCCCATACTTTGAGGTATGGTATCACAGGAAAACGGCCACCGAAAGGTGGCCGTTTTCACATGTATATTTGCTGTGGCTTTGCTGTATAATTGGAACTGCAGAAGGCGCAACGCCGTATGCCCGCACACCAAGGTGCGGTATCACAGAAAACCGCCCCGGCGCTCAGGGAGCACCGGGGCGGTTTTGTGTTTTCAGTCTGCGCAGCTGTGTTTTTTGTGTCCGCCTTCAGCTTACAGAGGCCTACATATCCAGCTTGGCCTTCAGCGCCTCCTGGAGGACGCCGGAGAAGTTGAGGTGGGCCGCCTCCGCCGCCTCGTTGAGCCAGGCGGGCAGAGAGAGGGTCTTTTTTACCGCCCGGTTGTTTTTACGGGCGTACTCCGCCGGATTAAAAGGAATCATGACTACAAATTCACCCTCTGCCAGGGTCTGAGCGGAGGGGATGGAGGCCTGGGGGTACTCGCTTAAGCCCTCCAGCATCAGCCCGATGGCGTCCTTGGCCATCTCCACCGCCTCGTCCACGGTGTCGCCCTGGGTGGAGCAGCCCTCGATGTCCGGGACAAAGACCGAGTATCCCACCTCCTCGGGATGGAACACGGCGGGATAATAGGTGTTCTTCATGGTATGCCTCCTTTGGAGCCTGCCCTTATTTCAGGCCTGCGTCTTTCAATATTTTTTGCTCTAAGCCCTTTTTTAAATCCTTTGCGTGGAAGGGAACAATAACCGTTTTTTCGGTCTGCTCATTTCGGAATTTTCGGTGGGAGCCGTTGGAACTGATACACACAAAGCCGTTGGCCTGGAGGAGCTGAATCATTTCTCTTGGCGACATCGGCATTGCGGATCACTCCATTTCTCTGTGTACTTTAGTATATACGTATTTTACGTATCTGTCAACTGAAAAGGTAACATCAGGGAGACAGCCGGAGCCGTCTCCCTGTAAAATTATCCCTGATTTTGGGCCTCCACCAGGCGCACGCCGCAGTATTTTTCCCGCAGCTTGGGCTTTTCAATCTTGCCGGTGGGGTTGCGGGGGACATCGGCGAAGATGATTCTCCGAGGGCGCTTGTACCGGGGCAGGTCCATGCAGAACTGGTTGATCTCGCTCTCGGTGCAGTGCATGCCCTCCTTAATCTGGATGATGGCGGCGGCCATCTCTCCCAGGCGCTTGTCAGGCAGGCCGATTACCGCCACGTCGTGGACCTTGGGGTAGGCGGACAGGAAGTCCTCAATCTGCACCGGGTACAGGTTCTCGCCGCCCGAGATAATTACGTCCTTCTTCCGGTCCACCAGGAAGATGAAGCCGTCCTCGTCTTGGCGGGCCATGTCGCCGGTGTGGAGCCAGCCGTTTTCCAGCACCTCGGCGGTGGCCTCGGGGTTGTGGTAGTAGCACACCATTACCCCCGGGCCCTTCACGCACAATTCGCCCACGTCGCCCTGCCGGACGGGGACATTTTGCTCGTCCACAATTTTGATCTTCCAGCCGTAGCCGGGGACGCCAATAGCTCCCACCTTGTGGACGTTGTCCACCCCCAGGTGAACGCAGCCCGGGCCGGTGGACTCGGACAGGCCGTAGTTGGTGTCGTACTTGTGATGGGGGAAGTAGCTCAGCCAGTGCTTGATGAGGGAGGGAGGCACCGGCTGGGCACCGATGTGCATCAGCCGCCACTGAGACAGCTGGAAATCCTCAAGTTTCAGCTCGCCACGGTCCAGAGCGGCCAGGATGTCCTGAGCCCAGGGTACCAGCAGCCAGACAATGGTACACTTCTCCTGGCTGGCCGCCTGGAAGACGGCGGAAGGGGAGTTGCCTTTCAGCAGCACCGCCTTGCTTCCGGTAAACAGGGAGCCGAACCAGTGCATCTTGGCCCCGGTGTGATACAGGGGCGGGATGCAGAGGAAGACATCCCCGTGGGTGGTCTCGTGGTGGATGGCCTCCATCCGGGCCGACTGCATCAGGGCGGTGTGCCGGAGCAGGATGGCCTTGGGGAAGCCGGTGGTGCCCGAGGAGTAGTAGATGGCCGCCTCGTCCTCGTCGTCCACCAGCACCTTGGGGGGGCGGCTGGAGCAGTTGGCGGTGGCCCGCAGGTAGTCCTCGGCAAAGGCGGGGCAGTGCTCCCCCACGAAGAACAGCAGCATCTGCCGGGTGATCTTGGGGACGATGGGCTCCATCCGGGTGGTGAACTCGGGGCCGAAGAAGAGCACGTCGGCATCGGCCAGCTTCAGGCAGTAGTCGATCTCGTCGGCGGTGTATCGGAAGTTCAGGGGGACCGCCACCGCCCCCGTTTTTAAAATGCCGAAGTAGATGGGCAGCCACTCCAGGCAGTTCATCAGCAGAATGGCCACCTTCTGGCCCTTGCGGATGCCCCGGCTGAGCAGCATGTTGGCCACCCGGTTGGCCTTCTCGTCAAAGACCGACCAGGTGATCTCCCGGCGGTAGGGGGTGTCGCCGGTGGGCTGGATCAGCTCGTACTCCTGCCAGGAGACCCGCTGCTCCTCCCGGACCTCGGGGTTGATCTCCACCAGGGCGGCCTCGTCGCCATACAGCTTGCTGTTGCGCTCCAACAGATCGGTGATAGGCATTATGTTCGTTCCTTTCCAGACGGATGGGCTCCGTTAAACTTTATTGATTTTAACCGCTAAAGTATCATAGCGAATTTTTTGGGGAATGTCAAGAGCGGAAAAAGTTTCTCCGGAAAAAATCCGGCGGGCTCTTTACTTCCCCACTTTCCTGTGCTACACTTTACACAAGTGAATTTTCCCGGATACCAATATGGAACGAAGGAGTGTATTGCTATGGCAAAGGCGGAAAAGCGGGAGCGGAGCATGGCTCTGTATGAGACTATTCTGAAGCTGAAGGACCTGGACGAGTGCTGCCGGTTTTTCGACGATCTGTGTACCCCCACAGAGCTGCGCTCGCTGGAGCAGCGGTTTGACGTGGCGGTATACTTACAGCAGGGGCTGGTTTATCTGGACATTCTGGATAAGACAGGCGCCTCCAGCGCCACCATCAGCCGGGTGAGACGGTCCATGCTGGACAATGGCGCGGGAGGCGTGATGCGGGAGGTCATCCAGCGCCACGGGCTGCACGAGAAGGAGGAGGCGTAGGGACACATCGTGATGCGTCCCTACGGAACCAACGAAAACCAAAACAGAAAGCAGGAAAACAACATGAAACAACTGATGTTGGGCAACGCCGCCGTTGCCCGGGGCCTGTATGAGGCGGGGTGCTGTGTGATCTCCAGCTACCCAGGCACCCCCAGCACCGAGATCACCGAGGAGGCGGTGAAGTACCCGGAAATCTACTGCGAGTGGGCCCCCAACGAGAAGGTGGCCATGGAGGCGGCCTTTGGGGCCTGTCTGGCGGGGAAGCGGGCCTTCTGCGCCATGAAGCACGTGGGGCTGAACGTGGCCGCCGACCCCCTGTACACCATGGCCTACACCGGGGTGAACGCCGGCCTGGTGATCGGTGTGGCCGACGACCCGGGGATGCACTCCTCCCAGAACGAGCAGGACTCCCGGCACCACGCCATCGCCGCCAAGGTGCCCATGCTGGAGCCCTCCGACTCCGCCGAGGCGCTGGCCTTCGCCAAGCTGGCCTATGAGCTGTCCGAACAGTTCGACACTCCGGTGCTGCTGAAGATGTGTACCCGGGTGGCCCACTCCCAGTCCCTGGTGGAGACCTCTGACCGGGTGGAGCCCGGGATGAAGCCCTATGAAAAGAACATCGCCAAGTACGTCATGATGCCGGGCAACGCCATCCGCCGCCACCCCTTCGTGGAGGAGCGCACCCGCAAGCTCCAGGAGTGGGCGGAGACCGCCCCCGTCAACCGGGTGGAAATGGGGGGCGCCAAAATCGGCATAATTACCTCCTCCACCAGCTATCAGTATGTGAAGGAGGTATTTGGGAACGATGTCTCCGTACTTAAATTGGGCATGACCAACCCCCTGCCGGTAAAGCTGATAAAAGATTTTGCCTGTAAAGTGGAAAAGCTTGTTGTCATTGAGGAGCTGGACCCTATCATAGAGAACCACTGTAAAGCTTTGGGACTTGCCGTCTCTGGCAAGGAATTTCTGCCTATGGAGGGGGAATTCTCCCAGAACCTCATCGCGAAAAAGATGGGGGAGGAGGTCTATGAGGGCCGGACCATCGACGACCCCATCCCGCCCCGGCCCCCCGTTATGTGCGCCGGGTGCCCCCACCGGGGACTGTTCTACATCCTCAGCAAGAACAAGGTCACCGTCCTGGGGGACATCGGCTGCTATACCCTGGGGGCGGTGGCCCCTCTGGCCGCCATGGACATGACCCTGTGTATGGGCGGGTCCATCTCCGCTGTCCACGGCTTCAACAAGGCCCGGGGCGCGGAGAGCGAGGGCAAAACCGTGGCTGTCATCGGCGACTCCACCTTTATGCACTCAGGCATGACCGGCCTGGCCAACATCGCCTATAACCAGTCCAACTCCACAGTGATTATTTTGGACAACTCCATCACCGGCATGACCGGCCACCAGCAGAACCCCACCACCGGCTACAACATCAAGGGCGACCCCGCCGGGAAGATCGACTTGGAGGCCCTGTGCAAGGCCATGGGCTTTACACGGGTCCGGGTGGTGGACCCCTACGATCTGAAGGCCTGCGATACCGTCCTCAAGGAGGAACTGGCCGCCGCTGAGCCCTCTGTGATTATCAGCCGCCGGCCCTGCGCCCTGCTGAAGTATGTCAAGCACGAGGCCCCCCTCACCGTGGACCCGGTGAAGTGCGTGGGCTGTCGCAGCTGTATGAAAATCGGCTGTCCCGCCATCTCCATCAAGGGGGGCAAGGCCCATGTGGACAATACCCTGTGCGTGGGCTGCGGCGTGTGTGAGCAGCTGTGCGGCGTGAAGGCGTTCGGGTGATTTTCGATTGTAGGGCGCGACGACTCGGCGCGCCGTATAATCAACTGGCGCAGAACAGAAAAGCGGCGGGCCGAGGTCGTCCCGCCCTACACCCAAAACAAGGAGTTGTTTCAACATATGGAAACCAAAAATATCATGATCGTGGGCGTGGGGGGACAGGGGTCCCTCCTGGCGTCCAAGCTGCTGGGCCACCTTCTCATGGAGCAGGGCTATGACGTGAAAGTCTCCGAGGTCCACGGCATGTCCCAGCGGGGCGGGTCGGTGGTCACCTATGTGCGCTATGGGGATAAGGTAAACTCCCCCGTCATCGACAAGGGAGAGGCAGACTATATCGTCTCCTTCGAGCTGCTGGAGGCCGCCCGGTGGCTGAGCTACTTAAAGCCCGACGGCCAGATCGTCACCTCCACCCAGCAGATCGACCCCATGCCCGTCATCACCGGCGCGGCCAGCTACCCGGAGAATCTGGTGGAGAAGATGCGCGCCGCCGGGGCCAAGGTGGACGCCCTGGACTGCCTCAAGCTGGCCGAGGAGGCCGGGTCCTCCAAGGCGGTGAATATCGTCCTCATGGGCCGGCTGTCCCACTACTTCGACCTGCCCGACCAGGCCTGGCAGAAGTCTCTGGAGGCCATGGTGCCCCCAAAGTTCCTGGAGCTGAACAAAAAGGCCTTTGAATTGGGGAAGAAGGCGTAATCTCTCGTCCCGCCCGCAGGCGAAAAAGGCCCCCTTGCGAAAGGGGGCTGGCACGGCGAAGCCGTGACTGGGGGATTCCGTCTCTCGAAAACCTTTCGCTTGACGGAATCCCTCCACCACCGGACTTCGTCCGGCGGTCCCCCTCCCTTTGGCAAGGGAGGCTTTGAGCGCAATCCTTTAAGCTACTTATAAATTTGGAAAGGAACGATGAAATATGGGATTTTTCTCCAATCTTTTTTCAAACCTCTTTGGCGGCGGCGGCAAGAAGGCGGAGGAGGCCGATGACGCCAACGCCCAGGCCCTGAAGCAGTTTTTCAAGGAGAATCTGCCCAGCGAGTTTACCAATTCCGCAAGATACGCCATCTCCATCACCCAGGGGGACAAGGGCTACGAGGCCCGGATCAATATGGACATGGGGGCGGATGGCTCCACCTATGACGGCTTTACCAAAGAGAACTTTGCGGAGCTGGCGGACTGGGAGTCGGAGCGGGTATTCGACCTGCTGCCCGAGCCGCCGGTGACAGTGACCGCCATTTTTGACATGGACTTTGGCAAGACCAAGGTCACTATGAACCGGGGCCGCCTGCTGGCAAAATAAAAACATACCTTATTTTGGGGAGGAATGATTCCAATGGAAAGATACTACCAGCCCGAGATCGAGTGCGCGTCCCGGGAACAAATCAAGGCCTGGCAGGATGAGCGGCTTGTGAAGCAGGTGCGCCACGTCTGGGACAATGTGCCCTACTACCGCAAGAAGATGGAGGAGAAGGGCCTCACCCCTGACGACATCCGCTCCAGCGACGACCTGCACAAGCTGCCCTTCATCACCAAGGCCGACCTGCGGGAGGCCTACCCCTACGGGCTGGTAGCCAAGCCCCTGAAGGAGTGCGTGCGCATCCAGTCCACCTCGGGCACCACCGGCAAGCGGGTGGTGGCCTTCTACACCCAGCACGACATCGACCTGTGGGAGGACTGCTGCGCCCGGGCCATCATGGCCGCCGGCGGCACCGACGAGGACGTGTGCCAGGTGTCCTACGGCTACGGCCTGTTCACCGGCGGCCCCGGCCTGAACGGCGGATCCCACAAGGTGGGCTGTCTCACCATCCCCACCTCCTCGGGCAACACCGAGCGGCAGATTATGTTCATCAAAGACCTGTCCGCCACCATCCTGTGCTGCACCCCCTCCTACGCCGCCTACATCGGCGAGACCATGAAGGAGATGGGCCTCACCCCCGACCAGATCCCCCTGAAAGCAGGCATCTTCGGCGCCGAGGCCTGGAGTGAGGAGATGCGGCAGGATATCCAGAATACTTTGGGTATTAAAGCCTACGATATTTACGGCCTGACCGAGCTGTCCGGCCCCGGCGTGTCCTTTGAGTGCTCCGCCCAGACGGGTATGCACATCAACGAGGACCACTTCATCGCTGAGATCATCGACCCCGACACCGGCGAGGTCCTCCCCGAGGGGAGCAAGGGGGAGCTGGTGTTCACCTCCATCACCAAGGAGGCCTTCCCCCTGCTGCGCTACCGCACCCGGGATATCTGTATGCTCACCCGGGAGAAGTGTTCCTGCGGGCGCACCCATGTGAAGATGTGCAAGCCCATGGGCCGGTCCGACGACATGCTCATCATCCGGGGGGTCAACGTCTTCCCGTCCCAGATCGAGACCGTCCTGCTGAACCACGGCTACCCCGCCAACTACCAGATCATCGTGGACCGGGTGAAGAACACAGACACCCTGGACGTTCAGGTGGAGATGACCCCCGAGATGTTCACCGACAACATGGGCGAGATTGCCAAGCGGCAGAAGGAACTGGTGGACGGCCTGCGGTCCATGCTGGGCCTGGCCGCCAAGGTTACCCTCGTCGCCCCCAAGACCATTGTCCGCAGCGAGGGCAAGGCCGTGCGGGTCATTGACAAGCGGAAGATTTAAACGCTGCCTCCCCCTTTATGGGGGAGGTGGCCGCGAAGCGGTCGGAGGGGGCGCCCCCCTCACCTGGCTTCGCCAGGAGCTCCCCCACAAGGGGGGAGCCAATTGAAGCAGGAACAGGAGGAATCGATATTATGAGCATCAAGCAGATTTCCGTCTTTTTGGAGAACAAGCCCGGCGCACTCTACGCCATGACCGGGGTGCTGGCCCAGAACAAAATCGACATGCGGGCCTTCTCCCTGGCTGAGACCAGCGACTTCGGCATCGCCCGTATCATCGTGGACGACGTGTATAAGACCACCACCGTGCTGAAGGACGCGGGCTATGTCCACAACGTTACCCCCGTGCTGGGGGTGGCTATCCCCGACGTGCCCGGCGGGCTGAACAAGGTCCTCCAGGCCCTCACCGACGCCAAGGTGAATGTGGAGTATATGTACGCCTTCCTGGGCGGCAGGGACGCGGACCACGCCTATATGATCTTCCGGGTGGCTGACAACGCCGCCGCCGCTTCCGCCCTGGCCCAGCGGGGCATCCAGGTGGTGGAGCAGGAGGAGATCGACAAGCTGTAACCAGATAAAATCCCGCCCCGGCTTGTGCCGGAGCGGGATTTTACCGTTAAGATTTGCTTTTGCTTCCAAACAGATAGCCAAGTACGGTGGTAGCTACAATCTTTGCGACCTCAAAAGCACTGGTAAACATAGGCGATTCAATATTACAATGGGCGTCCAGAAGGGCGAACACAGCAATGGCGATCAGGCAGCCATACAACAGTTGTTTACCGATTGCGTTCTTAAAATCTTCGACTGCATGGGTGTGCTTTTGATCGTTCAGGCGGATTTGAGTCGGAATATCCTCTGAGGGCTGTTCCGGGGAAGCTGAATTTGGCGGAAATGGAAGGTCGATGCCGGAGCTGATGACCGGTTTTTCAATAACGTCATGTGAGGAGGTAGCTGGCATAGGTCATATCCTCCTTCATGTCATCAGAAGAAACGGAGGTGCGCTGCTGATCAAATGCAGTAGACCAGGCGGAGCCGTCTCGGTGGGTGATTTTGGACAGTGC